>JGI26658J51805_10000028_pt1 | contig 18105 bp, 19 predicted proteins | sample WorMetHERISLAND2_3_FD_51805 | JGI IMG/M metagenome (IMG submission 51805)
GGGAGTTGGAAGGCGTGCGTGCCCTTGCTGCCGACGCCGAGCTTTTGATCGAGGCCAATGACATTGCCGCGGTTTCAATTCTAGAAGGGCGGCGCCACGTTATCGGGCCGTTGATCAATACCTATAACGAAGGAACCCTTGAGTATTTGCTGCGGTCCGGTGCGGAAGCCGTTTGTATGCCGGCGGAGTTGTCCGGCGAAGCAATTCGATCGATGGCGATGTCGATCGACGACCCGGGCGTGATCGAGGTGCAGGTCTTCGGTCGGTTGCCGCTGGCCATCTCGGCGCGGTGTTATCATGCGCGGTCTTGGGGGCTGGCCAAAGACAGTTGTCAGTTCGTCTGCGCGGAGGATCCGGACGGCATGCCCGTCGACACCTTGGACGGGACACCGTTTTTCACCGTCAACGGCACCCAGACCCTGTCCCGGACCTGCCGACGCCTGGACGACGAGGTCTCCGAATTGCTGGAAGCCGGAATCAGGCGTTTTCGTCTTTCCCCGATGGATGTGGATATGATACGCGTTTCACGGTCTTTTCGTGCGTTGCTGGACGGGGCGCTGTCGCTCGACGGCTTGCGCAATGAGCTCGGGGATGTAATGCCGGGGGTGTCCTTTTCGAACGGCTTCTATCACGGAAACGTGGGGGCCGCCTACATTTCCCAGGGCGAATAACCCGACTATATAGGCCGGGACGGTCAAGGCCGAAGGCTGGAGGGAAAGATGGAAATAACGTGGTCGAGCCTGGGCAAGGAACGGCTCGAGAATATGGCCGAAGCCGGGGCGCAGATCCTCGAGTGTTATCGGCTTCTCAACAAGGGCGGCAGCAATGTCGTCGCCGAAGTCCTCAAGGGCCAGGGCACGTTCTACGAAATGGACCATTACCCGGAAGGCGACGCCTACGATCCGGAAACCCACTCGCAGTTCTATTACCATTCGCACCGCGAAGGTGAACACGGCCACTTCCACACCTTTCTCCGAGAAGCCGGAATGCCCACCGGCATGCGTCCGGCCCAGCAGACCCGAGCACCGTTCAAGGATGACCGCGACGACACCCTTTCGCACCTGATCGCCATTTCCATGGACAAGTCGGGTTTCCCCACCCAGTTGTTCACGACGAACCGCTGGGTGACGGCGGACCATTGGTACAAGGCCGATGACGTTATCATCATGCTCGACCGTTTCGACATGGACATGAGCTTTCCGTCGCTGGTCACCAATATGTGGCTGACCAACATGGTGCGTCTATTCCGGCCGCAAATCGAGGAGTTGATCCGGGCCCGAGATGTCAAGGTCGAGGCCTGGGCTGCGGAATATCCCGATGAAGATGCTTTCGAGGACCGGGAACTGGAAATCACGGCGCTTCTCGACATCTCGGTCGAGGCGCAAATTGAGGCCGTCGGTAAAGCGTTAGCCAACTGAGTTGTCGGCCAACCAAAAACCAACTTTGTTGATTATGGAAAGGCCGTTCAGCCGGCCAATTCCCTCGACCGCTCTGTCGCCGCCGCGATGGCCCTGGTCACCAGCGGCTGCCAACCGTCATCGGCCATCAGGACCCTCAAGGCTTCCGCCGTCGTGCCGCCCGGGCTGGTGACGTTCTTTCTCAGTGTCGCCGGCTCCTCGGTGGATTGGCGAAGCAGTTCTCCCGATCCTGACACCGTGACGCGCGCCAGCCGCTCCGACAGGTCGCGCGGCAGACCGGCCGCGACACCGGCCTCGGCCAGGCATTCAGCAAGCAGGAACACATAAGCGGGGCCGCCGCCCGATAGAGCCGTTACGGCGTCAATCAGTCCTTCATCATCGACCCACTCGACGGAACCGATGGCGGTCAGCAGGGTATCGCAAATCCGCCTCTGTTGTTCCGTGACGCGGGCGTTTGGACAAGCGACGGTGATGCCGCGGCGGACCGCGGCGGGAGTGTTGGGCATGGCGCGTACGACGGCGGCGTCGGCGCCGAGCGTGTCCTCGAAGTATCCGATCGGTTTGCCGGCAGCGATCGACAGAAAAACTGTTCGCGAATTATTGAAGCGCTGGTAGTCGGGAGCGACACTGTCCATGACCTGCGGTTTGACCGCGAAAACGACGACATCGGGAGTCAAATCGGCGGCCAGTTCGGGAACCCCTCCGACCACATTGACCCTGTGCTGTAGACGCAGGGTCTCGGCCATTTCGGTGACGGGCTCCACCACATGGACGGCATCCGGACTGACGCCTTGGTCGAGCCAGCCCTCGAGCATGGCGCCACCCATCTTGCCGCATCCGGCGAGAACCAGGGCCTCGATCATCGGTTTTGACTAGGCTTCGCCGACCGTGTCGATCATTGCTGCCGATATGGCATCGTCGGCAGTCTTGCCGCCCCAGATCACATATTGGAAGGCCGGATAGAAACGTTCGCACTCGACGATGGCCGTTTCCACCAAGTCCTCCATCTGCTCCATGGTCGGTCCGCGCAGGCCGCGCATCGGCAGGGTGTGCCGATACATGGGCAACCCTTCGTCGGCCCACACGCCGAAATGCCCCAGCCACAGGCGCTCGTTGACCAGCGTCAGGAACACGTAGACGTTCTGGCGTTGATCGTCCGAAACCCGCATGTCGAAAGCGCAGGTGAAGTGCATGGCCTCCATCTCGTCGTTCCAGGCGAAATAGAGGCTGTAGTCGCACCAGGAACCCGGGACCTGAACGGCCATTTCCTGGTCGCTACGCCGGTCGAATAACCATTCGTTGTACTCGACGATTCTCTCGACGATGTCCAGCGGGTTGTGTGCGAGAGCTTCGTGCGTGGTGTCGATCGCTGTCATGTCCGCTTCCCCCAAGCCCCCTAAGGCTGCCCGAATTGCGGGGGGCGTACCACAATATTTCGTGTTTGCCGCTATATATTGTGGAACCTTGCCCAGCCTAAACAAGGTGTAGCCTGCCCCAAGCCTGAATCGCGCGCAAGGGTTAAGTAGCGCGGCACACAAAAATACTGTGGAAAATTCACAGGTTGCGGTTTTGTACCGCCACGGCGCAGGAACCCTTGACTCGGGTATGGGAAAGTCTGACTCGCTTGGAGGAGTTATTTCTTGGGTGTCGCCTTGCGCGATGCTGACCGCGCCGGTTTCGCGGCGGTCGTCGATTTCGACGCCGCTGTTTTTGGAGCCGCCCTCTTCGGCGCCGCCGTCTTTGGCGCTGTCGCTTTTGACGTCGTACGCGGTTTGGCCTTGCCTGTCACCGCATTGGCTGCGAGCGCCTTTTCGAGAGCCGCGACCTTCTTTTCGAGTTTTTCCTGCTCGGCGCGGGCATTGGCGGCCATAGACTTGACTANTTCGAACTCGTCGCGGGTGACCAGGTCCATGTCGNCTAGAAAGCGCTCCATCTGCTGGCGCANCATCGCCTCGACCTCGCCCTTGATCCCAACCACGGTCGACATGGCGCCGTTGGCGACTTTCGCCAGGTCGTCCAGAATACGGTTCGACGTCTGCATGGTCTTCGGTCCTTCAATCTGCGGATGCGCCATTATGGGGAATCGGCCGAGTTCCGGCAAGCGCGGCCGCCGCTTGCAGGCGACCTTGGCAGTGCCTATAAGGGCCGAAACCGTCCAAAGAGGTGATGAATGTACGTGGTTACCGGCGGCGCCGGGTTCATCGGTTCCAACATCGTCTGGTCGCTCGAGCGGCGCGGGCTCGGACCGGTCGTCGTTGCCGACCGCTTAGGGACAGGCGACAAGTGGAAGAACATCGCCAAGCGGGAGATCGCCGACGTGATCCCGCCTAGGCGCCTGCTGGACTTCCTCGACGCCAACGCCGGGTCCGTTTCCGCCGTCATCCACATGGGCGCCATATCGGCAACGACGGAGCGCGATGCGGACCTGATCTTCGAGAACAACTTCGCCCTTTCCATGGACCTCTGGCGATGGTGCACGGCCCACGAAGTGCGTTTCATCTACGCCTCCAGCGCCGCCACCTACGGCGACGGGACCGAGGGATTCGACGACGACGCGACTCCTGAAGGTCTGGCGCGCCTTCGACCGATGAACGCCTACGGCTGGAGCAAACACCTCTTTGACAGGCGCATCGTGCGTATGGTCGAGAACGGCGAACCCAGGCCGCCGCAGTGGGCCGGGCTCAAGTTCTTCAACGTGTTCGGGCCCAACGAATATCACAAGGACCGCATGAAGAGCGTGGTCGCCCAAATCCAACCGGTTGCCGTCCGCGGCGAAACCTGCCGCCTCTTCAGGTCCCACCGCCCGGATTACAAGGACGGCGGCCAGCTCCGCGACTTCGTCTGGGTCGATGACTGCGTAAGGATCGTCGATTGGCTGCTCGACAACGAGGCTGTCAGCGGCATCTTCAACGCTGGCACCGGCCAGGCGCGGAGTTTCCTCGACCTGGCGACGGCCGTCTATCGGGCCCTCGATCGGGAACCGCGGATCGAATACATCGACACGCCAGAAAACATCCGCGACCGCTACCAGTATTTCACCCAGGCCAATATGGACAAGTTGCGGACCGCCGGTTTCGACGCTCCGATGACGTCGCTGGAGGACGCCGTGCGGTCTTATGTCGTCGATTTCCTGAATACCGACGACCCGTACCGGTAATCTGGGTAAAATCCGGTATCGACGATGTTAGCGGCTATCCCATTCCCGGAGATCGACCCCATCCTGTTTTCCCTGGGGCCGTTCGCAATCCGTTGGTACGGCCTCGCTTACGTTGCCGGTCTTCTCTTCGGCTGGTGGTACCTGGCACGCCTGGCCAGGACCGAACCGAAGGTCATGACTCCGGAAGACGCCGGCGATTTTTTGACCTGGGCGACCATCGGCGTCGTTCTCGGCGGGCGTCTCGGTTACGTTCTTTTCTATAAACCGGCCTTCTACCTCGCCAATCCTGGTGCGGTCTTCACCGTGTGGGAAGGCGGCATGTCGTTCCACGGGGGGCTACTCGGGGTCGTTATCGCGGGAATTCTGTTTACGCGGCGACGGAAGATCGACCCGTTGCGTTTCGCCGATATGCTGTCCTGCGTGGCCCCCGTCGGCTTGTTCTTCGGTCGCATCGCCAACTTCATTAACGGTGGACTTTTCGGCCGCGTCACGGACGTTCCGTGGGGAGTCGTGTTTCCTCATGGCGGTCCCGAACCGCGCCATGCCAGCCAACTCTACGAGGCCGCCCTGGAGGGGATCGTCCTGTTATTCCTGGTCAACCTCTTGTGGCGCCGACCGTCACTACGGAACCGGCCCGGCTTGGCGACGGGCGTCTTCATCGCCGGATACGCCATTGCCAGGAGTATCGTTGAGCTGTTCCGTCAGCCGGACGCGCATATCGGATTGCTCGCGCTCGGCAGCACCATGGGCCAGTGGTTGTCCCTGCCTATGCTCGCCGTCGGTATTTATCTTGTCGTCAGGTCAAAGGTGAAAACGTGAACGCATTGTTGGAACAATTGCTGGAACGGATCGATCGCGAAGGTCCGATGACCATCGCCGATTACATGCAAGCCTGCCTGGCCGACCCCGATCACGGTTACTACACGACGCGCGACCCCTTTGGATCGGACGGCGATTTCATCACCGCGCCTGAGGTCTCCCAGATGTTCGGCGAGCTCCTGGGCCTCTGGTGTGCCGTCCAGTGGCAGGCCCTGGGCCGACCCGAGGTGGTGCGCCTGGTCGAGCTCGGTCCCGGCCGCGGCACCTTGATGGCCGATGCGCTTCGCGCCGTCAAAGGCGTGCCGGGATTCACCGAGGCCCTCTCGGTTCATCTGGTCGACATCAGTCCGTCCCTGCGCGCCAAGCAACAAGAGACGCTTTCCGGTATTGAGGTTTCATGGCACGACACGATCACCGACGTGCCGGACGGTTTCGCCTTCGTCCTTGCCAACGAGTTCCTCGACGCCCTGCCCATCCGCCAGTTCGTTATGGGCGAAACGGCGTGGCACGAACGGATGGTCGGGCGAAACGGCGACAATGACGAACTCGCCTTTACCCTGTCCGCTCCCCTTGACGAAATGCCGCCCATACCGGCCCGGCTTCGATCCGCGACCGACGGCGCCATCGCCGAGATCTGCCAGCCCGGTGAGGATATCATGGCGGCGGTCGCGCGCCGGATCGTGCGCGACGGGGGCTCAGTGCTCTTCGTCGACTACGGCTATGGGACCAGCGCCTGGGGAGAGACCCTGCAGGGCGTCGCCGCGCACGGATACATCGACGTCCTGGAAGCCCCCGGCGATTGTGACATGACGGCCCACGTCAATTTCGATACCTTGAGCAGGGTCGCCGAAAACGCCGGTGCCCAGGTGTCTGGCCCGGTCGGCCAGGGCCGCTTCCTGAAGACGTTGGGGATCGACCAGCGCGCAGAGGCTCTGCTCGCCCATGCCACGGAAGACCAGGCCCGTGATATCGGGCAGGCCCACCACCGTCTCACCGACCCGGAGGCCATGGGTACGGTGTTCAAATGCCTGGCCGTATCCGCGCCGGGCAATCCGCCGCCGCCGGGTCTCTAAGGGTCTCCCGTTTGAGAGATTGCAGGAGCCGGTAATCGCCTGATAGAACCGCTGACATGCTGGAGGCAAACAACCTGCAAAGTCTGGCGGGTATCCGTCACGGGTTCTTCAGTCGCGACGGTGGTGTCAGCGACGGCGTTTTCGCTTCGCTCAACTGCGGCTTCGGATCCGGCGATGCTCCGGAAAACGTGACCACCAATCGTGAGCAGGCCCTGCGGCGCTTGGATCTTGATCCGGAATCATTGAACACCTGCTTTCAGGTGCACTCGGCGACCGTCGTCGAGGCCGCCCAGCCGTGGCCGCGTGATGCCCGGCCGGAGGCCGATGCCATGATGTGCAGCGAACCGGGAATGGCCATCGGAATCCTGACGGCCGATTGCGCACCTGTACTCCTGGCCGATTCCGAAGCCGGGATCGTCGGGGCCGCCCATGCCGGTTGGCGCGGTGCCTTGTCGGGAGTCCTCGAAAACACCGTCGACGCCATGGTCTCACGAGGCGCCCGCCAGACGTCCATCACCGCTGCCGTCGGTCCCTGCATTCATCAGAAGTCGTATGAGGTCGGTAGCGAATTTCGTGGAACTTTCATTGCCGCAGATGCGACGCACGACCGCTTTTTTGAACCGGGGAAACGCGCTGACCACTTCCAGTTCGATCTCTTGGGATTTGTGGTTTCCCGTCTGGTGGCGTTGGAATTGTCTAGTATCGAGACGGTTCCTGTGGATACCTATCAAGAAGAGAACGGCTTTTTCAGTTTCCGCCGTGCAACCCATCGGGGGGAAACGGATTATGGGCGCGGGCTGTCGATGATCGTGCTCGAAGGCCAGAAGTAAAGGGGGGCTCCATGGCACTGCATTTCAGCGAGGAGGAACTGGCCGAACGCCGGCGCCGCGCTCAGGAGGCGATGGCCGCATCCGCTCTCGACGGTATGCTGATTTTCCGTCAGGAAAGCATGTTCTATCTGACGGGATACGACACCTTCGGCTACGTGTTCTTCCAATGTCTCTACCTGGGCCAGGACGGCCGCATGTTCCTGTTGACCCGGGCGCCTGACCGTTTGCAGGCACAGTATACATCGGTGATCGGCGATATCCGGATCTGGGTCGATGCGCCGGATGCCGACCCGGCCCGCGAGTTGCGCGGTTATCTGCAAGATCTGGGTGTGGCGGGGAAGCGCCTGGGTGTCGAATGGGATACCTACGGCTTGACGGCGAGAAACGGCCAACGGGTAACCGCCGCAATGGACGGTTTTTGCGATCTGGCCGATGCCTCCGAACTGGTTTCGCGTCTGCGCGTCGTCAAGAGCCCGGCCGAGATTGCCTACGTGCGCCGGGCCGGCGAACTGGCCGACGATGCTTACGATGCCGGCGTTGCCACGACCGGTCCCGGTGCTTCCGAGGCCGACATCCTGAACGCCATGCAAGGAGCCGTGTTCAAGGGCGGCGGCGATTATCCCGGCAATGAGTTCATCATCGGCTCCGGGCGCGATGCTTTGCTGTGCCGCTACTATTCGGGGCGGCGCAATCTCGATCCGCAGGACCAGCTCACGCTCGAATGGGCCGGGGCCTATCGACACTACCACGTAGCCATGATGCGGACCTTCATCGTTGGCGAACCGAACGAGCGTCAAAAGTTTCTTTTTTCGGCCGCCCTCGACGCCCTCGAAGCGGTCGAGGATGCGATTCGCCCGGGCAACTGTTTCGGTGATGGGTTCGCAGCCCATGCGCGTGTCCTGGACGAGGCGGGCTTGAACGAACACCGTCTCAATGCCTGCGGTTACAGTCTCGGTACGACGTTCGCGCCACTGTGGATGGACTGGCCCATGCTTTATCGGGACAATCCCGTTGAATTTGAGCCGGGGATGGTCGTCTTCGGCCATATGATCATTTTCGACGCACCGGCCGGATTGGCCATGACGCTGGGAGAGACCGTCCTGGTGACGGAAACGGGCAATGAAAGATTGTCGCGCTCGCCGCTCGAACTCGTCATAAAATAGCTCCAATGCCGTACTTGTTTTTGTTCGCCGGTTTTCTCGTTCTAGGATCGCTGGCGACCTGTGTTTTGATATAACGCTTGCGGAGAACCCGATGATTTCAAACCGGGTGGTAAGGCTCCTGGTTTGGCTTTTCGTATTTCTTGGGATGGCGGCGTGCGGGCCGCTGCCCAAACCGTTCAAGCGTGCCACTGAAGCGCCGCCCAATCCTCTCGTCGAGTCGGGTGTTCCGCGTGATATCGCTGTCAAACTCGTGAACGGCCCGTCCATACCGATGGCCCAGCTGATTTCCAAGGCCGTCGCCGGCGACCGCGGCACCAGCCGCTATGTGCTCGAGGGCTGGGTCGAAGGGTGGCAGAACAAGGCGGCGTTGTCGCCACCGCTGCGCATCCAATGGGTGCTGACTGAACGCGATGGAAAACTGGTCGCCAACCATACGGAAAACGTCTACGGCACCGCTTTTGAATGGGAGTATGGATCGCCACGAATTCTCAGGGAGATCGGCGAAAGGACCGGAGGAGCCATTGCCCGTGTGGTAAGACCGCGAGTGGCAAGCGAAACAGCGGAGGCAGTCAATCCGACGGGTCTTTGGATCCGACCAATCTCCGATGCACCGGGTGACGGAAACTTCTCGCTTACCCGAGCTATCGGATTCGCTCTCAGTGATTCGGGACTCAAGATTGCTGAGGATCGAACGCAGGCGAAGCATGTGCTCAAAGGCAACGTCCGTGTCGATTCGCCAGTTTCCGGCCGCCAGAACGTGGAAATCGCCTGGACGGTGATCGACCGGAAGGGCAAGGAACTGGGCAACGCTGTTCAACGCAACGCCGTTCCCGAAGGGACTTTCGACGGCCGCTGGGGACAGACCGCCGTGATGATCGCGATGGCCGCCGTCGGCGGCATCAAGGACATCCTGCTTGACGTGGAAAGGAACCGCCGAACCCGCGGAAACCCGCTATTTCCGTCCCGCCTCGATCTTCCGGCCGGACTCCGTGGGCCGAGTTTGCCGCCGCCATCTTTGACTCCCGATTCCGGTGAGCAAACACGAGACAACAAGCCGACGGCGGACGGGAATTAACGGTCAATCCGAGCGAGATCGAAGGAAGGCTTCAAGCGAAACCCGTGAAATCAATAACGGTAGCTGATAAATTTCTGGAAGATCAGGTAATTAGGCCTGTTCTTACCCGGCGTCGCGCGGCTCCCTGGAGGGGCCCGTCCAACGGCGCTGGATGACGTATTGGGGATGTCAAAAGCCGGATAGATGCGAAGGTTTCTGTTCCTAGCATTTTTGTTCATTTCAACGGGCCTTCTCGTCGCGGGATGCTCCGAGAAAACCAGTGTTGTTGCGGCAAATTCAGAGAACTACCGGGTCGAGGCGCCGCTCGCCGATACGACGAACATCGTTTTCGTGCTCCCCGTTGAGGGATTGAAAGACCCGGCCCGGCTCGTTCTCGCCGATGCGTTGGCGGCGTCGTTGCGCGATGCGGCGCGTCCGGCTGTGCTTTCCGATGAAGCGAACGACCAAGGTCCTTCGATCGTCGGCAAGATTACCGAGATTCGAAAGCGGGGGTCTGTCGCCTGGATTACGGTGACCTGGGAATTGCGGGTACCTTACGGCACCACCGTGTCGCAGGCGACCCATGAAGTCGTCGTCGACCGCTTGCTGTGGGAGGAATCCGGTGTCGAGGCGATTAATCTCGTCATCGCCGAAGCCGAGCCACACATCATCGGTATGGTATCCGATTACGTCGGTCCGTTGTCCTCTACGGATCTGGTTGCCATGCCGCCAGAAGGACGGATGACCGAACCCATGCCCAGCGGCGTCATATTCGAACGTCCGGGCGGCGGAGCCGCTCCGGGAGCCATGGACCCGGAGATCGAGGATATGATGCCGGATCCACAATCGTTGCCCAGTGAAGGCTCATTGACCGATGACGACATCGCGGCACAGCCATCGGTACCGCCGTCGGGGGGGGCCGACGCGGCTATTGCCGCGTAGCGCTGGGCCGGACGAACTCGGCATGGACGAACCGAGCGATGCCAACGACCTTCCAGTCGACGACCCCGATATGCCTAGTGGCGAAACGGACATGATGGCGGATCGGATCGACGAGCAACCGGGCGAACTGGCCGGTGTTCCCGACAATACCAGGCTCGCCCCCGTCGTTTGGGGACGCCCGACGTTTCTGATCCGTCCGGTCGCCGGTGCGCCTGGCGATGGCAACGAAGCTTTGACCTCGGCCATCAAGTCGGTGATGCGCCAAAAGGATCTGACGGTTACCGAGGACCCGCGTCAGGCCGGTTACGAGGTGGTCGGTCAAGTCACCGTGGGCCCACCGGTCAATGGGCGCCAGCAGGCCCGGATCGTGTGGAAAGTATCGACCGTGACCGGCGACGAGGTCGGCAAGGCCATCCAGGAGAACGCGGTCATCGCCGGCAGCCTGGACGGTGAATGGGGACGGGTCGCGGAGCTTGTCTCCGTTGCGGCGGTCAACGGCATCGAAGGGTTGTTCGATAAGGAAGGTGCACCGAAACGGCGGACCGCCGTCGAGCCGGACTTTTCACGGACTCCGCAATTGCGCCAGACACCGGGAAGAGCACCGCCACCGCCAGGTAGTTGAGCTTTCGTCAGAACAACCCGATGAACCCATTTACAGGGCAGGGGGACGCTGCTAGATTCCGCCGCGCGCTAAAGGGGACCTGACGTTTCATAACGCATTCGGTGCCTCGCCGCCCGTTGGGTGGCCGACGAAATCGAGTTGCCAAGTGACCGGAACCGATGAAGATCATCGCTTGTAACAGCAACCGGCCTCTCGCCGAAGCAATCTCCGCATACATCAACCTTCCGCTGACCAAGGCCAGCATCCGCCGGTTTTCGGACATGGAGGTATTCGTCGAGATCGAAGAAAACGTTCGTGGAGAGGATGTCTTCGTCGTTCAGTCGACGTCCTATCCGGCGAACGACAACTTGATGGAATTGCTGGTGACGCTGGATGCCCTGAAGCGCGGTTCCGCGCGCCGGGTAACAGCCGTCGTTCCCTATTTCGGATATGCCCGCCAGGATCGCAAGTCGGGTCCGCGGACGCCGATCTCGGCCAAGCTGGTGGCCAACCTGATCACCGAAGCCGGTGCCGATCGGGTGCTGACCATCGATTTGCATGCCGGACAGATCCAGGGTTTCTTCGATATCCCGACCGACAACCTCTATGCGGCGACCGTCATGCGGCGCGACATTGAGGAGCGTTACAACGGCCACCAACTGGTCATCGTATCGCCGGACGTCGGCGGTGTCGTCCGGGCCCGCGGTCTCGCCAAACGCGTCGGTGCCGATCTCGCCATCATCGACAAACGGCGCGAGCGGGCTGGGGTCTCCGAAGTCATGCACATCATCGGCGAGGTCGAGGACCGCACCTGTATCCTGGTCGACGACATCGTCGATTCGGCCGGCACCCTGTGTAACGCGGCCGTGGCGCTTGCCGAACACGGGGCCACCTCGGTCTCCGCCTACGTCACCCACGGCGTGCTCTCCAGCGGCGCTGTCGCCCGCGTATCGGCTTCGCCCATGGAGCGCCTGGTCATCACTGACAGCATCATGGCGACCGAGGCGGTCCGGGTGTCGCACAACATCGAGCAATTGACCATTGCGCCGCTGATGGCCGAAGCCATGCGCCGCATCAGCGACGAAAGCTCCGTCTCTTCCCTGTTTGATTGATCGCGCTGGCGCGTTTTTGCGTGATTGACCGCGGCGCCCGTCGAGTCTATGTATGCGCGCCCGCATTGCGGGTTTGTTGGAGCCGGCACCCCTGGAGGCTGGCTCTCGTGATCCAAAAGGAGTTTTGAAATGGTCACTTATGTAAGTCTTGCGGCTGAGCCGCGCGACCGGGCAGGTAAGGGGGCAGCCCGTGCGACGCGCCGAGCCGGCAGGATTCCCGCCGTCATCTACGGCAACAAGCAGGACTCGATCCTGATCTCCCTGAGCCCCATTGACATGGCCCGCGAACTGCGCGGCCCCGGGTTCTTCGCCCGCGTATATGAGATCGAAGTCGGCGGCGACAAACACCGGGTCCTGGCCCGTGACCTGCAGATGGATCCGGTCACCGACCGTCCGATCCACGTCGATTTCATGCGGTTCTCCCGGAAAACCCGCCTCGTCGTCGAGGTCCAGGTGGTCTTTGAGAACGAGGAACTGTCGCCCGGCCTCAAGCGCGGCGGCGTCCTCAACGTGGTCCGCCACGCCATCGAATTCCGCTGCTCGCCGGAGAACATCCCGGAGAGCATCCCGGTCGACCTGGAGGGTCTCGACATCGGCGACAGCGTGCACATCAGCGCCGTCACCCTGCCGGATGACGTCGAACTGACCATCGCCGACCGTGACTTCACCATCGCCACCATCGCCGCGCCGACCGTCCACGAAGAACCGGAAGAAGAGGAAGAAGGCGAAGAGGGTCTCGAAGGCGAAGAGGGCGCCGAAGGCGGCGAAGAGGAAAGCTCGGAAGAGTAAGCACCCCGCCGGCGGAGGGTCGGACACGTGTTTATGCTGGTCGGCCTCGGCAACCCCGGCGGCGGATACGCCAACAACCGGCACAACATCGGATACATGGCGGTGGACGAGATCGTCCGCCGCCATTCCTTTTCCGCTTTCCGCGCTAAGTTCCAAGGCGAGATCGCCGAGGGTAAGCTCGGCTGCGACAAGGTCCTGGTCCTCAAGCCTAAGACCTATATGAACGAGTCCGGCCGCTCCGTCGGCGAAGCCCTGCGGTTCTACAAGATCCCCGCCGAGAACGTCATCGTCTTCCAGGACGAGATCGACCTCGCCGCCGGCAAGGTCAGGGTCAAGCGGGGAGGCGGCCATGCCGGTCACAACGGCTTGCGCTCGCTGCACGCGCACATCGGTCCCGACTACGCGCGGGTGCGCATGGGTGTCGGTCATCCGGGCACCAAGGACAAGGTCGCCGGGCACGTGCTCAAGGATTTTGCCAAGGCCGACAAGGCGTGGCTGGAGCCCTTGATCGACGCCATCGGCGCCAACGTCGAGATGCTGCTGTCCGGCAACGACGACGGCGGCTTCATGAGCAAGGTAGCGGTGGCGGTCAATCCGCCCAAGCCTAAACCCAAGAAGCCCAAACCGCCCCCTGCGGATAGTGCTGATGGCATCGAACAACCGGAAGACAAGAAGGAATAACGTCCATGGGTTTCAACTGTGGCATCGTCGGCCTGCCCAACGTCGGTAAGTCGACACTGTTCAACGCGCTGACCGAGACGGCTGGGGCTGAAGCCGCCAACTTCCCGTTCTGCACCATCGAACCCAACGTCGGACGCGTCGCGGTCCCCGACCCGCGCCTGGACAAAGTGGCTGCCATTACCGGTTCGGCAAAGGTGGTGCCGACGACGCTCGAGTTCGTCGACATCGCCGGCCTGGTCGAGGGCGCCAGCAAGGGCGAGGGGCTCGGCAACAAGTTCCTCGCCAACATCCGCGAAGTCGACGCCATCATCCATCTGGTCCGCTGTTTCGCTGACGACAATATCGCCCACGTCGAGGGCGGCATCGACCCGATCCGCGACATCGAGACCATCGACACGGAACTGATGCTGGCCGACATGGAGAGCATCGAACGGCGCATCGAGACCCAGATCAAGAAGGCGCGGGGGAACGACAAGGAGGCCAAGCAGGAATTGGACCTCCTGGAGCGCTGCCGCGAACACCTGGACGCCGGAAAGCCCCTTCGCCTCATGGGTATGGCCGAAGGCTCCGGCCAGGGCATGCGCATGCTGCATCTCCTGACTCCGAAGCCGGTTCTCTATGTGTGTAACGTCGATGAAGGCTCGGCCGCCGAGGGTAACGATTGGTCCAGGTTGGTTGCCGAGCGGGCGCAAGCTGAGGGCGCCGCCTCGGTCGTCATCTCTGCTGAGATCGAGGAAGAGATCGCCCAGCTCGGGTCCCATGACGAGAAGATCGAGTTCCTCGAATCGATCGGTCTTCACGAGGCTGGTCTCGACCGCGTCATTCACGCCGGTTACGGGCTCCTCGACCTGATCACCTTCTTCACCGCGGGCCCCAACGAGAGCCGCGCCTGGACCGTCCACAAGGGCGCCCATGCACCGCAAGCGGCCGGCACCATCCACACCGACTTCGAGCGCGGCTTCATCAAGGCCGAGACGATCTCCTATGACGAGTTCGTCGAATACGGCGGCGAAAACGGTGCCAAGGACGCCGGGCGCATGCGTCAGGAAGGCAAGGACTACGTGGTCCAGGACGGTGACGTCATGCTGTTCCGGTTCAACGTCTAGGCGGCGCCGATTACAGGCCGAGCGCGTCGATCAAAGGTGCCAACTGGGCCTCGTAGCGTGTCCACGACCGAACCGAATCCTGGTAAATCGGTTTCCTGACTTGAGCCGAACTATTGGTCACGACCGTGCGGTCGGTCTTGTGAAAGGCCAGGCAGGCGTCGTTCCAATCCAGGCCGCAATGGTCCAGCAGGGCTCGCGAACTGGGTTCCTGATCCGACACAAGATCCTCGTAACGGATGTCGAATACACGGCCCGGCAACAAGGTTTCCCAGTGTGCCATGACCCGGCGGTAGAGACCGTAAAAACGCCCGAGCTCCGCCATGTCGTAGGCAAAGAGGTTCCCCTCGGAAAAGTAGTTCTTGAAGATCGACAGGCAGGTGTCGAGCGGATCGCGGCAGCAATGGACGATCTTCGCGTTGGGCAGGATCAAATTGATCAAGCCGATGAACTGGAAATTGAAGGGCATCTTGTCGGTGACGAACGGCGCACCCTCCGAGCGTTCATGAAGCCTTTGGGCGTAACGGGCACCGATGCGGGAAAACGTCTCCATATCGGCTTGGCGGATGCTTCCGTAGAAGGCGTCATCATCAATGGTGCCGAACTCATTTTCGATGATCTCTTTCAGCCAGGGCAATTCCCCGGCACCCTGGACCTCCGGATGGCTGGACAGGATTTGTTCGACCAGCGTGGTGCCTGATCGGGGCATGCCGACGATGAACAGGGGTGTCGCATCCGGCGCCCCCGCCCCTTCGAGCCGGGCGTACAAGGACGGTTCGAAAAGCTCGGTCAGACGGCTGAACCGGCGTTCCGCATCTTCGATGTCAAATTCGAAGGACCTGCGCTTGGTCGTATTGGCTTCTAACAAATACTGGAAAGACTTCTCATAGTTTCCGAGGTCCTCGTGGGCTTTGGCCAAGGCAAAGCCAAGGTGCATCCTCTGCTTCGGTCGGGAACTTGGTGCGGCTTACTGCTTTTCCATGGCCTTGACGTCGTCGTCGTATCGCCGGAACTTCTTGACCAGGGACAGATGGCGGTGCGCCTGGGCGAACCCCGGTTGCAGGGCGATGGCGTGGCGGAAACTCGCAGCCGCGTCGTCGAGACGCCCCATGGTGCCGTAGGTGTTCCCGATGTTGACGTAGGCGACTGCGGAATCCGGTTTGATGGAAAGGGCTTCGCGGTAGCTGGCGACGGCTTCCTCCAGGCGTTCGGCGCGCCGCAAGGCGTTGCCAAGCGAGATGCGCAACTCCGCCGATTGGGGCGCGGCGGTGGCCGCTTCGCGATAGCTGGCAACGGCCTCGTCCAACTGCCCCTGGCGCTCTCGAACCCGGGCCAGATTGTGATGGGCTTCGGCTTGGTTCGGGAGTGCGGAAAGGACGTTGAGAAAGGTGCGGGCGGCGCCCTCGAGGCGATCCACGCCCAGATAGGCGATGCCCAGGTGCAGTTCGATTTCGGCATCGTCCGGCGCATGACGCAACGCGGTTTCGATCAAGTCGACGGCGGCCTCTCCATCGCCGCGTTGATGGGCGATCACACCCAGAAAATGCAACGCCGGCGGGTCGGTCGGATCGCTGTCGAGCACCTGTCGATAAGTCTGTTCGGCCTCCGCCAACCGGCCCGCCCCATGATGCTGCATGGCGATGTCGAGCAGACGCTGCCGGCCGGCCGCGGGCGGGGCCGAATTGCGGCCGGCCTGCTGGCGTCGTTTGTTTCGCCGGCGGTTTTCCGATCTGTTCATCAGGCGGCCGATCCAATACAAATCAGGTCCAACAGACGAATCGATAATAGAACCTTCTGACCGGCAAGCCAGTTTCCGGTTCGCCGACAGGCGCCGACGGGGCCGGTCGTTAAATGGTGGCCGGCATGACCGGCCGGCGGGTCGGGACAATCCTGCGGTTCGACGGTTGAAGGAAGATAGCAGTGCCCCAGTTCACGGAACATCCCCTGCGCCAGGCCCTCGAGATGGAGGCGCATGCGCGGCCGCCGGTGGCCGTGACCGCGCCAGCCCGCATCAGCCACTTGGCCGCGGCCTCCGGCGAAGGGCGGGGCGGCGAGGAACTGGAACACCTGAACCGGCTGTGCAGTCATTTCAAGGCGACACCGCCGGGGCGCGACGCCACCCAGGGCGACATCGACCTCGGGCCGTTCCGCCTCACGTGGGAACGCCATACGGAGTTCGCCACCTACACCTTCATCCGCGAAGGGGCCTTTCAGGCCCCCTTCAAGGACCCGGTGATCACCGACGTCCCCGAGGACTGGCTGGCCGAACTGCCCGGCGAAATCGTCCATGCCTTTCACTTCGCCATCGAGGCCGGCGACGGCGACGCGCGGGGCCCGGATGCTATCGCTGCGCTGTTCGACAACAACGCCGTTTTTGCCGGCGATGTATCGGATGGCAATGCGACCCTGTGGACCGACTTCCGCCTGCACACGGATCGTTTCGGCCGCGTCCTCATCCGGGTCAACGACCTGGGCGCGGAGGCGACCGGCCGTTTGGTGCAGCGAATTGCCGAAATGGAAACCTACCGGGCCATGGCCATGCTGGCCTTTCCGCTCGCCCGCGACGCCCGCGGCCCCGTCGCGCGGGCCGAGGAGGAACTGGCTTCGATCATCGCCGGGCTCGCCGATGTGGAGGGTACGGACGCCGAGCGCCGTACGCTGACGGATCTGTCGCGCCTCGCCGCCGAGGCCGAGACCGTGGCCTCCGGCGTCGCTTACCGCTTCGCCGCGGCCCGGGCCTACCATGCCATCGTCAGGAACCGCATGGTGGATCTCCGGGAATCGCGGCTTGTCGGTTATCAGCGCGTGACCACCTTCATCACCAATCGCCTGGAACCCGGCCATGGAGACCTGCGAGAACCTGGCCAGGCGCCTCGAGGTGCTTGGCCGAGCGCATCGCTCGGGCCAGCGACCTCCTGCGCACCCGGGTCGACGTGGCCCTGGAAGCCCAGAACCGCGATCTCTTGGCCTCCATGGACCGCCGTGCGCGGCTGCAGTTGCGATTGCAGGAGACCGTGGAAGGGCTCTCCGTGGTCGCTATCAGCTATTATCTCCTGAGTCTGGTCAGTTACCTGGCCAAGGGCGCCAAGGCGGCGGGATTGTCGGCCGCCGATCCTTTCATCGTCACCGCCATCGCTTTTGTGCCGGTGGTCGGCCTCGTCTGGTACGGCGTGCGCCGGGTGCGCCGCGCCATCACCGGGAAAGAAGAGGCCTAAGTTCGACGCACCGCGTCGGACGCCGGCCCGGGCCCGTCGAAATGATGACTCGTGATTGTAAACTTGACATACGTAATCAAATTCGCGAACTTTTCTCCCATAGTGATTGGAAGGTTTCGCGATGGAAGTTTCGTTTCGTCACGGCCTC
>JGI26658J51805_10000049_pt1 | contig 15146 bp, 19 predicted proteins | sample WorMetHERISLAND2_3_FD_51805 | JGI IMG/M metagenome (IMG submission 51805)
TCCCGAAAGAGCCGTGCCGCCGACAGCTCGGGAAAGGTCTCGAGCTGGCCCTGGATGTAATCCTTGTAAGGATCGAGAACGCTGCCGCGCGGCGGCCGGGGGCCGTAGACCGGCGGTTCCAGGCCGTTGTTCAGGTACTTGCGTCCTGTCTTCGGATCGTGCCCGGTGCGCCGGGCAATGGCCAGGATCGACAGCCCCTGGCGCTTCAAATCGTGGATCATCATGACATCTCTTCCCCTCAGCACGCCGCCGCCTCCCGATTAATTGCATCGGAGCCAAAACGGCGGCCATGCCGGTTCTATACAAGGAGGAAATCAAGCCGCCGATCCTGACCCGGGGGCATGCCCCCGGGTCAGGATCACAATGGCGCCAAGACCTCCCCCATACGCTCAAGGTGGGGAAATTTACTTCGCCCATAATCAGGGAGTTTTACGTTGCCGGTAACNGANCAGGACCGGCCCCACGTGCAGCGCCAGGCCGTAGGCGACCGGGTAGCCGGGCAGATCCCCCTTATCGTCGTTGAGCTCGGCGATGCGCCTGTCGGCATCTCTGGCCGCCTCGATGGCCCGGGCGCAGGCCTCCGCGGTCGTGAAACGCCCCTCGCGGCGATGGGGAAGATGGCGAGGACCGCATCGCCGATGAAGCGCAGTACGTCGCCACCGTGATCGAGGACGGCGCCGGCTGTACAGTGGAAATAGTCGTTGAGGACGGCGAGGAAGGCCTCGCCCGGCAGGCTGTCGGCCAGGTCCGTCGAATGGCGCAGGTCCGAATACCAGATCACCGAAGGGATGACTTCGCCGTCGCCGAGCTTGATCTGACCGTCGAGCACCCGCGTCGCGGCATCGCCGCCCAAATAGGCACTCAGGATGTTGAGCGCCGTCTCCTCGCGGTTGGCGATCTTGGCCGCCTCCGCGAAGCGCATCTGCAGGCGGCGGATGGCGGCGATATGGGTCTCGGTGAAACCGCCCGCCCGGCGCGTCGCCCATCCCATGAGCATGNCGTCCTGGCGGGCCAGGGCCTCGTCTTCCGGGCCGAACGGGCTGACCGCACCGAAATAGTCGGTGAAACCCACCGCTTCCAGTTCCACGANCAAGGGGAAGTCGCGCCAGAGGCCTTGNCTCTCCATGGGGTAGCGGACCTCGCGCTGACCGGCCTCGGTGAGGGGCCGGAGCGGGCTTTTCAGCCAATCGTCGCCCGGCGCGTCTCTGTGCGGGTGCTGTTCCCGGTATTCGACGCCCGCCTCGTTCCAGCGCATGGAGCGGGCCTCGAACATGGGATGGAGCGTGGTCATGGCGACGTGGACTCGCGCCACCGGCAGGCCGGCGGCCCGCGCCCGCTCACAGAAGGTGTCCAGCGTATCGGCCAGATCATGCCCTTCGATGGCGTGCCCGATGATCCAGTCGCTGATCGCCTGGATGTCCTGGTCCCAAGTGGCTCCCAGCGTTCCCGCGTCGTCGTTCACAAAGTCCCTCCGCATTCGATTGCGGCTCGCCCGACCGCGTCCTTGGGCTATTATCGCATTCCGTTTGCCGCCAAGGCACCCCCAATTGGAGATCAGGGGCCCACCGACCGTGATCCTCGCCCGCGTCTTTCTGCCTTTTGCATTGGGTTATTATCTGTCCTACCTCTTGCGGGTGGTCAATGCGGTGATCGCCCCCGACCTGATCCGCGAACTCGGCCTGACGGCGAGCGACTTAGGACTCCTGACCAGCGCCAACTTCCTCGCTTTCGCCGCCTTCCAGCTGCCGCTCGGCATCCTGCTCGACCGCTTCGGCCCCCGGCGCACGGAGGCCGCCCTTCTCGTCGTCGCCGGATTGGGCGCGTTGATCTTCTCCCTGGCCCAGTCGCTCGACACCCTGATCATCGGCCGGGCCCTGATCGGCCTCGGCACCTCGGCCTGCCTGATGGCCGCCTTCAAGGCCTATGTCATGTGGTTCCCGCCGGACCGCATTCCGCTGGTCAACGGGTTTCAGATGGCGGCCGGCGGCCTCGGCGCGCTGACCGCAACCATACCGGTGGAAAGCGCTCTCGCTTTCACCGACTGGCGCGGCGTCTTCCTGGTGTTCGCCGTCCTGTCCCTGGCCACCGCCCTGATCCTCTTCGTCACCGTACCGAAACGCGGCCTCGGGGCCGGCGCCGGCGAGCGGTTCGCCGACCAAATGCGGGGTGTCCGCGAGGTTTTCACGGCGTCGCGGTTCTGGCGTATCGCGCCCCTGTGCGTCGCCTCCCAGGCGACCTTCCTGGCCATCCAAAGCCTGTGGGCGGGTCCGTGGCTGACCGACGTTGCCGGCCTGCCCCGCGACGCCGTCGCCCAAGTACCTGTTCCTGGTCGCCGCCGCCATGATCGCCGGCAACCTGACCGGCGGCACCATCGCCATGCAGCTCGGGCGTTTCGGCATCAAGATCATGACCGTTGCCGTCACCGGCATGGTGCTGTTCGCCGTGATTCAGATCGCCCTTGTCCTGCAGTGGACCGATTGGGCGTTGGCCTTTTGGATGCTGTTCGGCTTCTTCGGNACGTCGGGCATCCTGCCCTACGCCGCCTTGCCCCAGGAATTCCGATCGGAACTGGCCGGGCGGGTCGTCACCGGGATCAACGTGCTCTNCTTCTTCGGCGCCTTCGCCGCCCAATGGGGCATCGGTGCGGTCATCGATCTATGGCCGAAAACGGCGGCCGGCGGTTACGCCCCGCAAGGCTTCCAGGCCGGCTTCGCCATGATGCTCGTTCTCCAGATCGCCGGCCTCGCCTGGTACGCGGTCTCCGGCCGGGGAAAGGAGACTTAGGGGCGGCCGGCCGGCTCCTAAATGCCGCCGACGGCGGCGATGAAGATCCCGGCGAAGATGGCCGACGTGATGACGCCGGAGATGCTGGCGCCCAAGGCATGCGGCAGGACGACGGCGTCGGGCGTCACCTCGGCGACGCATTTCTGCGCCACCTTGGCCGTCGTCGGCAGGCAGCTGACGCCGGCGATGCCGATCACCGGGTTGAACTTCTTGCCCGACGCGAAGTAGAGCACGTAGCCGCCGAGGATGCCGCCGATGCCGGAGATGGTCAGGGCCACGATGCCGAGCAGCAGCAGGATCAGGACGTCCGGATTGAGGATGGTGTTGGCCTCGCAAAGCACGCCCAAGAGCAACCCGAGGAAGAAGGTGGCGCCGTAGAGCAGCGGCCCGGAAAACAGCTCGGCAAAATGGGTCAGACCCGATTCGCGGACGATGACGCCGGCGAAGAGCGACAGGAACAAGGGCGCGGCCACCGGGAACAGCAGGCTCAGCAAGGTGCAGGCGACCACGCAGAAAGTGATCTTCTCGCCGGACGTCACCTCGCGCACCTTCTCCGGCTCCATGCGCAGGCCGCGGATGTGTTTCGGCACCATCAACTTGATGAGATAGGGATAGCCGCCGTAGGTCAGTCCCAGATAGAGATAGGCGACGACGGTGATCGGCACGAACAGGTCGTCCGACAGGATCAGCGAGGTGAACAGGATCATCGGCCCATCGGCGCCGCCAATGGTGGCGACGGCCGCCGAATCGGCGGTCGACAGGCCCATCCACTGGGCCAGGGGGAAGACGGCGACGGTGCCGAGCTCGGCGCAGAGCGCGATGAACATGCTGCGGAAGGGCCGGGCCATAACGAAGCCGACATCCAAGAGCACGCCGATGCCCATGAACACCATGCAGGCGATCAGGCCATTGGAGAAGGTCAGCGTGTAGACCGGCTGCAGCCAGTCGACCTGGAGCGTCGTCATCAACTCACCGACGTCGGTGACCAGGGGGTCGACGAACAGCGTTCCGTGACGGCCGTCCTCCAAGAACAGGACCCCGGCGTTGATCGTCACCATGCCGAGGCCCATGGGGATCATCAGCAACGCCTCAAGGATGCCCTTGCGCCCCAGGTAAATGAGCGCCATGCCGAGCGCGATCAGGAAGATGCGCATGATCATGACCGCGGGCTCGGAGTCAACGAGCGTTGCCAGACCTTGGAAGATGTTGAGGAGGTTGACGTTTTCCATGGGCGGAGACGGCCGTCAGGCGACCGTCATCAGAATCTGGCCGGCCTCAACGCCGTCGCCCTCGTTGACGGCGATAGCGGTGACCTTGCCGGTGCAGCGCGCGGCGACGACGGTCTTCATTTTCATCGCCTCGATAACGCAGATCTGGGTGTCCTCGCCGACTTCATCGCCGACGGCAACGGAGATGGCATGCACGACGCCGGCCAGCGGACTGACGATATCGCCGGGCCCGGCTTCCGCCGTGGCTTGAGTTGCTGGCGCCGTGGCAGGGGTCGTTGGTGCGGATGCGGCGGGTGCCGTGACGGGTTGCGACGCCTGCGCCATGGCCGAGGTATCGGGGTACATGGACGCGCCTTCCCCCTCCAGTTCCTCCACCGTTACGTCGTAGGGCCGGCCGTCGACGGAAATCTTGAACTTTCTCAACACGGTCACTTACCTCCTAGATCGGTGGTCTCATCGCCGCCCGCGGCGGGGAACATAGTGGGACGTCTGGTGGATCATGCGGCCCTCGGTCATCCAGTCGCGGCCGCTGTGATGGTCCTCGATGTGCAGGATGTGGCGCACCTTGACCATCGACGCGACGGCGCCGGCGATGGCCGCCACATGTTCGGGTGGAATCCCCTGTGGCGTGGTCTTCGTCTGGCTCGGCGTCGGAGCTGGTTGGGGTTTCGCCGAAATGCGGCCCATCATCGGCAGCGCCACGACGATGCCCTTGATGACGACGGCAACGACGAAGGAAATGATGATGGCCAGGCCATAAAAGGCCAGCGAGAGTAAGACCTGTTCCCCCATCCCCTTGTTATCCTTTTTTTGTCACGCCGGATTATTGCCGTGTTTCTTGGGCGGCCGCAACTCGCGTTTGGCCAGGGCTTTGCGGAGCGCCAAGGCGATCTTCCAGCGGGTCTCGGACGGTTCGATGACGTCAGTGATGTAGCCGTGCGCCGCCGAGAGATAGGGCGAGGCGAACTCGGCCCGGTATTCGGCAGCCAGCTCGGCGGCCCGCGCCGCCGGGTCTTCGGCCTCCTTCAACTCCTTGCGGTAAAGCAGCCGGACCGCACCCTCGGCCCCCATGACGGCGATTTCAGCGCTCGGCCAGGCGAAGACGAAATCAGCCCCCATTTCCTGGGCGCACATGGCGAGATACGACCCGCCGTAGGCCTTGCGCAGGATCATCGTGATCTTTGGCACCGTCGCCGAGGCATATGAGTAAAGCATTTTGGCACCGTGGCGGATGATGCCGCCGCGCTCCTGCTCGACGCCTGGCAGGAAACCGGGCACGTCGACCAGCGTCAGAAGCGGGACGTTGAAGATGTTGCAGAAGCGGATAAACCGCGACCCTTTGTCGGAGGCGTCGATATCAAGGGCACCGGCCTTTTCCATGGGCTGGTTGGCGAGGATGCCGACGACCATGCCCTCGATGCGCGCGAACCCGATGATCAGGTTGCGGGCCCAGGCGGCGTGGATCTCGAGGAACTGCCCGGGATCGACGATGTGGTTGATGACATCGCGCACGTCCATGGGCATCGACGAATCCTCGGGCACCAGGGCATCGAAGGCCGGGTTCGGGTCGAGCGAGAAGTCGGCCGACGGCCTGTGCGGCGGATCCTCCATGTTGTTCGACGGCAGGTAGCTGAGCAACTCGTGGACCAGGGCGATGGCGTGCTCGTCGTCGCGGGCGACCAGATGGGCATTGCCGCTGACGGATGCATGGACGGCGGCCGAGCCGATCTCCTCCATAGTCGTCTCGCGGCCGGTGACGGCCTTGATGATCTCCGGGCCCGTAATGAACATGCGGGCGTTGTTTTCCGTCATGATGACGAAATCCATGAGGGCCGGCGAATAGGCGGCACCGCCGGCGCAGGGCCCGGCAATGACGGCGATCTGTGGGACGACGCCGGAAAGCAGGACATTGTTGTAGAAGACACGGCCGTAGCCGGATAGCGCGTCGACACCTTCCTGAATGCGGGCGCCGCCGGAATCCTTGAAGGCGACCAAGGGTGCACCGACCTTCTTGGCGAAGCGCATGATGTCGACGATCTTCTGGGCGTGGGATTTGCCGAGCGTGCCGGCGGCAACCGTAAAATCCTGGCTGACGACGGCGATCATGCGGTCCGCCGTGTACCCGGTCCCGACGATGACGCCGTCCGCTGCCAAGTCCTTGTCGGCCATGCCGAAGTGGGTGGCAGAATGACGAACGTGGGCGCCGACCTCCTGGAAGGAACTCGAATTGACCAAACGCATGATCCGCTCGCGTGCCGTCAGGAGCCCCTTTTCGTGGCGTTTCTCAGCCTTATCGAGGCCGCCGCCAGCAGCAATCCGCCGGCGCCGTTCGGCAAGGTTATCCAATGCTTCCTTGGAAATCGCCATCTGCTCCCCCTGTCAACGCAGTCGGTTCGGTGCCGACCGACGGCGACGGTCCGCACCGGTGCGAACGCCGCTAGTTACCTCTCCTGGGCCACCATCATACAGACCGGGCACCATGATGGGATTGACTCACGTCAATAGCTCATCGAGGGTAAATGGTGCCGTAACCGGACCGTCCCGTTCGTAACCCTTGACAACGAAGGTGCCCGCGTTGGCGTTGGCAACGACGGCAAGGCGCGTCGTGGCATTAAGGATCGGCGGCCGCACCCAATCGAAACCGTCGTCCGTGCCATCTCGCAGGCGCTTCATCAACGAGAGGCGTCCCGGGCTATCCTCACCCCGCATGCGGTCGCCCGGACTACCGCCTTCCAACCAGTGGTTGGCTGCAGCCGACGGCGAGCAGCGGACCCAAGCTCGTGTCTCATCGCGTTCGATGATCGCCCCCTCGTCCGCCTCGTTGCCGCTGAGGGTAAAGAAAGCCGGCAGAGCTAGTGGCGTGTCCGTCAGCAAACGGAGTGCGTCGTCGAAGGTCTCACAGGTTTCGAAAACCCGGCGTAACAGGTGGACCGGCGGTAAGGCGCGGCTTTGCCAGGTGTGTCCCCGGTTGATCACCCAGTCGAACCAACAGCTCGGGGTCCAGCGGCGCATGGGCGGCTGGTTGATGGCAGCCGAAAAGCGCCCGGGCGCCATCGCTGTCAGGACACCGGTGAAGCCCGGCCAGGTCGCATCGTAGTAGTCGCCGGCCGGTCCGGACTGGCGGGCGACAACGACGTTGCGGCCGAGACCGTCGAGCGGCCAATCGAGGGTGCGAAGCAAGCGATTGCCGCGCCCGGAAGGATCCCGCCCGATGCCCGTCGTGCAAGTCCATTCGTAGGACAGGTTGAGGAGAAAGGCGCCGGCGGTTCCGACGGTTGCGGCGATGCGCTCGATCTCTTCGACATATGGGTTTTGGGCCTTCGTCAGCCAGTTTCGCGATATCCTGTCGCCGACGGCGAGCGCCGCTGACCCATAATGGGCGCGCCCCGCCTCGATCAGGGCTTGAAGACGTTCCGGTGCCAATCGGCACAGGTCGATGGGTCCGCCATCCGAAATATCGAAATACGGAATGGTGTCGGCGGTCGGTCGCCCTGAGGAGGATGCGTCCATGGAGTGCTTCCGGTTTACTTACCCCGTGGGGGAGAATATACCACCAACCCGGTCTTTATCGATTACGATCCTGTGTACAAAGAGCAGTTCCGATGATCCCACGTTATTCCCGTCCCGAGATGGCCGCCATCTGGGAACCCGCCAACGAATTCCGCATCTGGTACGAAATCGAGGCCCACGCTTGCGACGGCCAGGCGAAACTGGGCGTCATTCCCGAAGACGCCGCCAGGGCGGTATGGGCGAACGGCGACAAGCCCTACACGGAGGAGCGGATCGCCCGCATCGACGCCATCGAGCGCGAAACCAAACACGACGTCATCGCCTTCCTGACGGAGCTAGCGGAACACATCGGTGAGCACTCGCGGTTTGTCCATCAGGGCATGACCTCGTCCGACGTGCTCGATACCTGTCTCGCCGTACAACTGAAACAGGCCGCCGACATCTTGATCGAGGGAATGGACCGCGTCCTTGATGCGCTCAAGAAACGCGCCTATAAGCACCGCCACACACCGTGTATGGGACGCAGCCACGGCATTCATGCCGAACCGACGACCTTGGGCCTCAAGTTCGCTAGGTTTTTCGCCGAATTCGAGCGCGGACGCCAACGCCTCGTTCAGGCCCGTGACGAGGTTGCTACCTGCGCCATCTCGGGCGCCGTCGGGACGTTCGCCAATATTGACCCCGCCGTCGAAGAGCATGTCGCCGCCATGCTCGAGCTGGCGCCGGAACCGATTTCGACCCAGGTCATCCCGCGCGACCGCCACGCCCAGTTCTTCGCGACACTCGCCGTCGTCGCCAGTTCCGTCGAGAACCTCGCCGTCGAAATCCGCCACCTGCAACGCACCGAGGTGCGCGAGGCCGAGGAGTTCTTTTCGAAAGGCCAGAAGGGCTCGTCGGCGATGCCGCACAAACGCAATCCTATTCTCACCGAGAACCTGACCGGCCTTGCCCGCATCGTCCGATCCGCCGCGGTTCCTGCCTTCGAGAACGTGGCACTTTGGCATGAGCGTGACATTTCGCATTCATCCGTCGAGCGCATGATCGGACCGGACGCGACGATCACGCTTGATTTCGCCTTGAACCGGTTGGCCGGCGTCGTCGAGAAGCTGCTCGTTTATCCGGACGCCATGCAGAAAACCCTCGACCAGCTGGGCGGTCTGATCTTTTCGCAGCGCGTCCTGCTGGCCCTGACCCAGGCCGGCATGAGCCGCGAGGATGCCTACGCCGCCGTTCAGCGCAATGCCATGGAAATCTGGCAGGGTCGCGGCAACTTCCTCGATCTCCTGAAGGCCGACCGCGACGTCAATGCGCATATCGCAGACGCCGAACTCGAGGGTCTGTTCGATATGGCCTACCACACCAAGAACGTTGACCGGATCTTCTCCCGCGTATTCGGGGAAATGTGAGGCCTCCATGAAGGCTCCAATCAACCCCCTGAAACAAATGCTCGCAGACGGGTCACCGGCGATCGGCACCTTCGTCTCCATGCCGAGCCCTCAGCTCGTTCAGGTCATGTCCGTCGCCGGTTTCGATTGGCTGACAATCGACATGGAACACGGCCCGATTGGACCGGAATCGATGCACGCGATGATCAACGCCACCGCCGTGTCGCACACGGTTCCGCTGGTGCGGGTTCCGGCAACCGATCCATGGGTGGTCAAAAAGGCGCTCGATGCCGGGGCACTGGGCGTCTTTTTTCCGCTCGTAGTATCCGCCGAGCAAGCGCGATCCGCCGTTTCGGCAATGCGCTATCCGCCAACCGGCACTTGGGGATTCGCCCGTTCTACGCGCCCAGCCGCTGGCGTCAGAGCACGTTCGACTACGCCGCGGCCGCCGACGACAACTTGCTGACGATCGTCTTGATCGAACAGGCCGAAGCGGTCCGGAACATCGATGAGATTCTTGCCGTCGACGGGATCGACGTCGCCTTCATCGCGCCTTTCGACCTTTCGCAAAGCCTCGGCATTCCCGGCGAATTCGACAACCCCAAGTTTCTCGATGCCGTGGCCACGGCGGAAAACGCCATCCTGGCCTCACCGGCCGCTCTCGGCGGCTTGGCGATGGACGTGGAAAAGGGCCGCGCCATGGTGGATCGCGGTTACACCCTATTGATGATGGCCTACGACGGCCTGATCATCGAGGCGGCGTCGCGGGACTTGATCGACGGAATGAAGGGTTGAGCGGCGCCTCGGCCGTTCAACACTCGATGCCCTCTTCTTCGCAAACCTGATCGAAAGCGACGTCGTCCAACTCGTCGATCTTGGCCCGCACCTGGGGGTCCGAAATATCGACCCCGTGGCGTTCGATGTCGGCCATGACCTTGCGCATGACGTCTTCGATACCCGGCTCTTCGAGATCGGCGATGACGACCTCCTTGGCGTAGGCGTCAGCGTCCTCGCCGATGATGCCGAAGGCTTCGGCCAGCCAAAGGCCCAATAGCTTGTTGCGACGAGACTCAGCCTTGAAGCGGATGTCTTCTTTTTTCTTGAAAACGGCTTCGTGGGCTTTTTTTCGGTCTTCTACTGAGTCAATCATCGTCCGCTCCCTGCGATTTCGTCCGTCCCTCTTCGGGTACCGGGCGCTATATATGGTCGTATGAGGTCCGCCTCAAGTGACAGATTGGTGTCGTTCTCGGAAATTATTGCTCCGGTCGAATCAACCGACGTTTTCGTGGTCGGTCTCAAGAGCGTCCGGAAACTCGGAGTACAGTTGCGATAGGGCGATGGCGTAGAACCGGTCCAACTCCGCCCGCAACTCCTTGTCCGTGATTTGAACGCCTTTTTCGGCCAGGTCAGTGGTGACCTTTTCGATCACGGCCTGGGATCCGGGCTTATCGAGCTCCAGCAAAACGATCTCCATGGCGTAGTCCTTCGCCTCGCCTTCGCCAAATTCCATTTTGACCGCCGCCCACAAACCAAACAATTTGTCGCGCCGCGCCGTCGCTTTGAATTCCAACTCCTGGTCGTGTTTGTACTTGGCTTCGTAGCCTTTTTCACGATCGCGGAAAGTATCGGACATCCGAATCCCTTTCGATTGTCGCCGTGTTTCGACTCGCGCGGAGTTTTACCGTCTGGCACAGTCCCGTGCAACACTCGCTTCGTACGACCCGGCCTGGGAATTGCCGATGGGACGGTCTATGAACTAGGACCCATGTGTACGCTCGTCATCCTCCGCCGGCCGGATCACGATTGGCCGCTTATCGTCGCCGCCAATCGCGACGAAATGGCCGACCGCCCCTGGCGACCGCCGGCCCGGCACTGGCCGGACCGGGAGCATGTCACAGCCGGTATGGATGAATTGGCCGGCGGGACGTGGCTGGCATTGGGCGACGACGGTATTGTCGCCGCCATTCTCAACCGCCGCCAATCGCTGGGCCCGGCGGAGGATAAGCGCAGCCGCGGTGAACTCCCTCTCGAGGCGGTCGACCACGCCGAAGCGCGGGTGGCGGCGGAGGCGCTGGCGATGATCGAACCGGCGAGCTACCGCAGTTTCAACATGGTCGTCGCCGATGCCCTTGAGGCCTATTGGATCAAATCGACCGGAGAGGCAGGTACCCGCGTCCAGGCTTTTCCCATTCCGGAGGGGTTGTCGATGATCACTGCCTACGATCTCAACGATGCGGAGTCCCCTCGCATGAGGCGCAATCTCGGGCGTTTTCGCGCGGCCGAGGCCCCCGACCCGGAAAACGGCGACTGGTGGGCCTGGCAGGCGCTTCTCGGAACCCGCGACCATGACGTCGATGTCGGCCCCGGCGGCGCCATGACCGTCGCCACCGACACCGGTTTCGGCACCGTCAGTTCGTCGCTGATCGCTCTGCAGTCGCCGGAAAAGGTCGGTGAAACGCCGCGCTGGCTCTTCGCTTCGGGGCGCCCCGATGAGACGCCCTATGAGCCCGTTCGCCTTTGATCACAAGGGCAGGAAGACGGCCAATCGCGAGATTGTGTTCGCCCAGAACTCTTGCTATTAGGGGGCTAACGAACGGGTCCATCGTGGTGCCGGAACGACGGCTTGGCGCCTCTATCGGGTGGAGACTCATGGCAAGACGCAGACAAATCTACGAGGGCCGGGCCAAAGTACTTTTCGAAGGGCCGGAACCGGGAACGCTCGTCCAGTATTTCAAGGACGACGCCTATTCCCAGAACAACACAAAACGCGGCGTCATTACCGGCAAGGGCGTGCTCAACAACCGCATCTCGGAATACCTGATGAGCCGCCTGAACGAGATCGGCGTACCGACCCATTTCCTGCGACGCCTCAACATGCGCGAACAGCTTGTCCGCGAAGTCGAGATCATCCCGATCACGGTTTGCGTCCGCAACGTCGTCGCCGGCACGCTGGCCGAACGCTTCCGCATGCCGGAGGGCACGGCCCTGCCGCGGTCCATCGTCGAGTACTATTACAAGTCCGAGGAAGTGGATAACCCTTTGGTCACAGAGGAGCATATCACGGCCTTCGGCTGGGCCTATCCCCAGGACATGGACGAGATCGTCGCGCTTAGTCTGCGTGTCAACGACTTCCTGTCGGGATTGTTCCTCGGCATCGGGCTGCGCCTCGTCGACTTCCGCCTCGAGTTCGGCCGGCTCTGGGACAACGAACAGATGCGCATTGTGCTCGCCGATGAGATCAGCCCGGACAATTGCCGGCTCTGGGACATAGAGACCAACGAACGCATGGACAAGGACCGCTTCCGCCGCGACCTCGGTCGGGTCGAGGAAGCCTATCAAGAAGTGGCCCGGCGCCTCGGCATCCTGCCTGAAGGCGGGCCCCGCGATCTGAAAGGCCCAGAGGTGATGCAGTGAAGGCAAGAGTCCACGTAACCCTCAAGAACGGCGTCCTCGACCCGCAGGGCAAGGCGGTTCAGCATGCCTTGGGTTCGCTCGGTTTCGACGGCGTCAACGACGTCCGCCAGGGCAAGTTCATCGAACTCGAACTCGCCGAGACGGATGAGACCAAGGCGCGTGCCGCCGTTGAGGACATGTGCAAGAAGCTGCTCGCCAACACGGTGATCGAGAACTATTCGGTCGAGATCGGATAAGAACCTTTAGCACCGACATGAAAACCGCCGTCATCGTCTTCCCCGGATCCAACTGCGACCGTGATATGCAGGTCGCGCTGCGGCATGCCGTGGGTTCGGACCCGCTTATGGTCTGGCACGGTGACAGCGACTTCGAGGATGTTGACTTGATTACGGTGCCGGGCGGGTTTTCCTATGGCGACTACCTGCGCGCGGGATCGATGGCTTCGCATTCGCCGATCATGCGCGAGGTCGTCGCCCGAGCGAATAAGGGGGTACCGATTCTCGGGGTCTGCAACGGGTTTCAAATCCTCACGGAATGCGGCCTGCTGCCCGGTGTGTTGATGCGCAATGCCAATCTCCTTTACGTCTGCAAGGACGTGCATTTGAAGGTCGAGTCCAACGAGACGCTGTTCACGGACCGCTACGCCGAAGGCGAGATCATCCGCATCCCGATCGCCCATCACGACGGCAATTACTTCGCCGATGCGGCCACGCTCGACGAGCTAGAAGGTGAGGGCCGCGTCGCCTTCCGCTATGTCAACGCCGACGGGTCCAAAGGCAACGGTGCCAACCCCAACGGTTCGCAGCGGGACATCGCCGGCATCCTCAACGCCGAACGCAACGTGCTCGGCATGATGCCGCACCCGGAACGCCTGGCCGACGCCGAACTTGGCGGCGACGACGGCAAACCGATGTTCGACGGTTTGGTGGCGGCCTTGTCATAATCGGCCCGCACCACAGAGCGGCCCTGGCTAGTCAAAAAAACGGCGAGCCCGGGACAGGCTCGCCGATTTGTGTGATGCCCATTGACCGACGTATTGGCGATTAGCGTCGCCGCTCCGGCAGCTTCTGCATCTTGGCCAGAATGTCCTTGACCGCCTTCGGCGACAGGGCCACCTGCCAGGCCGGCATGTATTCGCCGGGGTGGCCGTGCAGGATCTTGTGCAACGCTTTCCACGGGTTGTCATTGGCAACGCGGCCGATAGCCGGCATGGTCCGGATTTCGGTCCCTTTTTCACCATGGCACGAGGCGCAAAGCGCCGAGAAGTAGGCGTGGTCCACTTCACCAGTGGTCCGCGCCCTCAAGGTGCCTTGGTCGATGTACTCGCCCATGTCGACCTGTCCGCGGCTGACGAAGGTGGCCAGATCCCAGAGGTCCTTGTGCTTGAGTGTCTTGTCCACTCGGTGGGTCTCGTCGGCAAGGACATTCATGACATCCCGGGGATCAGCGCCAGCCATCCCCGTAATACCTTTGATTCCCTCTGTTCCCTTATAGTCCCATCCGTGGCACTCAACGCACCGCCAACTGCTGGTCCCAGGGGCTACCTTGCGGTTCTTCGGCCACGCCGGATGGGGTGTTTTCGGGTATTGGAATTTGATCTCGCGGCCCCAGTCGTCATAGAGCATGCCGCCCCGGGTGACCCGGATCAGGGCATCGGCCGAAGGCAGGGTTTGCTGATAGGCGAGGAGATCGACGATCGATGCCATGTCGAATACCCGGAGCGCCGGCATGGCGTCCCCGGGGTGTCCGTTGAGCATCTTATGGAGGCCTTGCCAAGGATCGTCGCGGGTTTCGTCGCCGATTGAAGGGATCTCCTGCATGGCCGTGCCGTCGACGCCGTGGCAGCTACCGCATACTGTAGCGAACAACTCGGCACTGCCCGTGGGTTCTCCTTTTACGCGCCCTGACGCCTCATCGATGTGGTTCCGCATCGGGACTTGGCCGAAGCGGACGAACGCCGCGATGTCTTTCAACGCTTTCTTGTCGAAGTACCGGTCATAGCCGTGCTTGCCGCCGGCGATGGCCTTGATCACCGTCTTTTCAGGGGCTCCGGCCATTCCCGAAATCCCTTTGATGCCGGTCGCATTGGGCCCTGAGCGGAAGATACCTTCACTACCCCGGTAGTCCCAACCGTGGCAGACGACGCAGCGCCAGGTTTCCGCCGGCTCATCGGCCAACGGCCCGTCGGCCGGATACAGCGGATGAATGTTCTTGGGGCGCCTCTTCTCCAGTTCACGGGCCCAATTGTCATATAGCCGTCCGCCGGTGGCGATCGAGCGAAGGGTCGCATCAGCCTCCGATGCTTGCGCCCCAGATGGCACCATTGAGCCCGCACCGACGACCCAAAATCCCAATACGAGTAATGACAAAATCAGCGCCTGATGGCAGCAGGCGCCACCTTGAGAGCGGTTTAACCGTTTGTCGATGATCGCTGCCATTGTCCTTGATCCTTCGATTGGGCTATCCGTCAGTTTTCGGCTTCTAGAGTTGGTCGTCAGCCCTCGTACCCTTGCGGCAGTTCGTGAGCGACGCCTTTGTGGCAATTGATGCAGTGCTGGCCCTTTTCCATGGCTTCCTTGTGCAGGCGGCGGGCGCGGCGGCCGTGTTCCTCAACCAGCATGTCCGTCAGTTCATGACAGTTTCGGCACTCGCGAGATTCGCGCTTTTCCATCTTGGCCCAAACGGCCTTGGCCATCTTCAGGCGGTGTTCCTCGTACTTTTCCTTGGGGAACTATATACAATTCTAGCCAAGGAGTTCCAAAATTCGGCGGTGGATCGTGGGAATCTTGAGCAATTCAGATAGCAGGAACTCGACGTTATCGGG
>JGI26658J51805_10000051_pt1 | contig 14997 bp, 7 predicted proteins | sample WorMetHERISLAND2_3_FD_51805 | JGI IMG/M metagenome (IMG submission 51805)
TCCGGTGGTTTGTGATCTGTTAACAACTCAAACTTTATCCCGTACAAGTATAATATATATATATAGTTATTCCGCTGGGAATGTGGCATCTCGAACGTTTCATCACATTGTGGCATCATTTTCAGCTACTCTTTACAGCGACCGCACGACGGCGCCGTCAGTATATGAGCGCGTCTCGCTCCCTCGTGCATGCGATCGCACGCTCCTCTCGGACCTACATGCTTCTGTATATGCCGTAGTGACGGTTTTGCGGCATCTCGCACTACAGACGGCCCTGCGGCCACGTGTTCAGTTGTATCTTGCTTTGTGGCATCATTTGACTTATGGTTTCACGAAATAAGGCAGAATTCGACAGGTGGCCGCAGTAGCTGCTCTCGCATTTTGGTGGGCCACAAAGGGGTGACGCAGCTGTCTGGGAGATGACAGTCTGTCGTCTAACTTAGCAAACGAATATGACTGACTGAAGTTTAGGTTAGTCAGTTTTCGGAATGGATAGAGGGAACCACGTTCTTTCAGGGGAGTAGAGTTACCATGGTCTAACCCATGTCCCCCTTTCAGCTAACACTGGTTGACTGCAGCTTTCTGCATAACATATTACGTGTATTCTCATCATTTCTATTTGCGTCATCTGGAGGGAATTTGGTGATACTGATCCGACCGGCAGCGATTGCAGACTGATTAGGTCAATTTCACACCGTTTTTCACAAGGCGCCAAGACAGAGCAGTGAATTACTACCAGTGTCGACTGTCCAACTAGCTCACGATAAATGTTGGTGGGAGTCGGTAATTTAGGACTTGAACTCTCACGATGTGTTTCAGCAACACCTAATGTAATCTACAGCTTGTCTCCAAAGACAGACCTTCAAGATCCTGTTTTAGAATAGATTTTGTAGATCGATTTCGATGCCAAACCAACGAAAGGTACAGACAGTGGTGTCTACTGCCACGTACATGTATATGCCTGATATTTGCTGTCTGAAGCCGTGCTGTCGCGCGGAAACCGAGCGATGCAGCCAGTGGCGTAGCTAGGCACTCGGGGACCCCTAGGCAAATGTCCAATAATCCAAGTGAGACGGGGGCCCTCCCTTCCCGTTATCAGAGTCCATGTAGAGAAGTGCATCAGCACTTATCATGAAATGGTTTGCAGTACACACTAAAGATCTCTATGAGCATTGCTGACGTCTGTTTCGCTAGCGTTTATCATGTCTTCGTGAACGTATATGTTCGCTGACTCACTATCAATCATTTTACCCATATTATGCAATATCAGAAACATGTTATTTGCTCCAGAAATACGGTGTGTATATTTTGTTTCCACTTTGCAGCCAACAAGGCACTTAATGTATATACGGGATGCCACACGGCTGCTCATAGAAATCGACAGGATGCCATGTTTCTGTATAACGGCAGTTTTCATTGACTAAAAAGGAAGCGTTATGAAGTTACAAAATCGGACAACCAAACATCACAGTCAAGTGAAGTTTCACTGAATGTACCGTAAAACCTCAAATAGAAGCCCCCGGCTTCTATTAGAACAAATGACCTACATGTAGAACCCCCGGCTTATATTAGAACCCCGGATAATTTGGACATTCGTGCTATAGCTATACCATCGCTTAGCATTGTTATGCTATCACACTGGTAATTAGTTGGTCAGATTGTTCAGTTGTTAAAATACGTTGCGCAGACGTTCATTTGTTCCGCTCGCTCCACCAAAAAATTAGAGGGAACGTTGTCCATAAACGTATTTCTTGTTATTAATGTAATAAACTTCGAACTAATCCATACTATGTGCCTAGCGTACCTCAACGTCAGAGACGGACGGACAGATAGACGGACGACTTACGATAGCAATAGACGTCACCACGCGTCATGCGCATGAAATCTGCAGTAATGACATCCTGCAGGTGCCTGTTTGCAGCCACGTGGCATCCCGTATATACATAAAGTGCCTCGTTGGCACCAAAGTGGCAACAATATATCCACACATTATTTTAGAGGAAATAAAAAATATGATGTATGCAGCATATTGGATAAATGATTGATAGTAACAGTAAGACAGCGTCATATACATTGTTGAATGTTAGAATGTTAGAGAAACGGTCATCAGCATTGCTCATCGAGGTCTAAATGTCAACGGTCAATTCAGTTTACGATAAAAGTTTCATGCATTTCAGTACTCGAACACGTGTTTCAGTCATACTGAATGTAAACTGCGGCTTATGTCCAGAAATAGACTTTCAAAAACGTGCTTTTCAACAGTAGGCCTATTTCGATGTAAAGGTACATTCATGGTGTCTGCTACGACTGTACGACATGCGTGCCTAAAGCTGGAGGTGTTGTCAAGAATGATGCTATGTGCTTCCAGACCAATAAATGTTGATGAATACCCGGCAACTAGCGCCGTGAATCGACTGACGTAACAACATTTACCTGAGAGTGACACATACAGTTTTTGGAGGTCTGTCTTTTGAGACAAGCCATAGGTTACATTCGGTATCGCTGACACACGTTATCAAGAGTCCATGTAGAGAAGTGCATCAACACTTATAATGAAATGGTTTGCAGTTCACACTCGGGTCTCTATGAGCGTTGCTGACGTCTGTTCTATTCATCAGTGTCTTCGTGAACGTATATCAATCAATCAATATTAGTTTAATGAGGTATGTCAGAATGCAGACCAGCACAGTTAAGTAAAAAGTATGGAATATGAAAATAGTAAATGTCACATGTAAATATAATATAAAGCATGCAATTATGAAAATGTAAAAAATGAGTTAATTTGTTGTGACTGTGAGGAAGAAGGGATTATTGTAGCGGTGCAGTGGTTAGTATGTGTTTCTGTAGAGAATTCTATATATAAAATTACTGTCCATGATGTGTGTTGATTTGTCAGGCAATTGTCTATTATGAGAACGTTCTCGCAGATTGTAGTGCTGTAGAGACGGAGATATCGGAGGTAGGAGTTCGTACAGAAGGTGGTTCGGATTTGCCAGGATACTGTTTAATAGTTGATGATCAGCTGACTCGCACAGCTCCTCGAAGGTCGTCACATCCGCCGGACAGAAGCCGCTGCGCTGACCACGGCGAAGAAATGCATTGATTCGCTGTCTGTCGGTGGCAGAAGCGAACCCCCACCAAGCACTGGACGCGTATCGCAATTTGGCTATGACAACCGACCTATATATAGTTTGTAGAGCAGTGTCACACATGCCGTGTGCACGCAACACTTTCAGTGCATATAAAGTTTGAGCACATGAAGTGGTAACATTTCGCTGATGTTCTGACATCGACAAGCCACTTGTTATCGTGACGCCGAGGATCTTTAGCGTTGACGTCCTTGCGATTCCTGGTATTGGAGGCGGCGGTTGAGAGACACGCTTGCGTCTGTTGTCAGTGAAAACTATTTCATATGTCTTAGTACGATTCAGCCGCAGGTTGTTGGCACGTGACCATTCCTCTACGTTGTCAATTTCTGCTGATCTGGAATTTACATTTTCCGCAGGGACGATGAGATAAGTGTCGTCGGCGTACTTGCACATAGCATTGCCAGGCGTCACTGTCTCCAGATCAGCTGCGTTAACGACGTATGCCACTGGACCTATTCCTGAACCCTGGATAATGCTGGCTGTAATCTCATGTGGAGGAGACTTCACACCACAGTATTCAGTACAATGTGTGCGTTCACTGAAAAAGCTGACCAGCCAGTTGTAGACGCTGTCGGGTATGTCTAGCTTCGCCAGCTTCTCCAGCAGAGTGAAATGCCTTACGGTGTCGAACGCCTTGCTGAAGTCAAGGGCGATGACCACGACGTATGGGTTGGTAGTCAGAAGGTGGGTAACTTTGTGTAAAATGGTAATATGTATATGTAATAATGTATATGTTCGTTGACTCACTATCTCTAATTTTCCATTTGCTCCATAAATACGATGTGTATATTTTGTGACTTTGCAGCCAACAAGGCACTTGATGTATATACGGGATGGCACACCGATGCTCATAGGAATCGACAGGATGCCATGTTTCTGTATAACGGACGTAAGTTAAACATTAAGGGGCGGTTTCCATTTCCAACAGATATTGCCCCCCACTTTTCGAAATAAAATTGTCTGCAATTTTTAATATAATATGGTGAATAAATAAATGATATGTTTTTGTGTTGTAGGGGACAGCTGGTGAAGGAGATTAACGTCACATGTCATAAACACATCAACAGCCAGAAGTGTAATGAACTGTAATATGCACTGAACTGATTGTCATATGCAAAAAGTAATCAATATCAGTACATTATTGATAAAGTGTTATAATGGATGTACTGGTGTGTGTTGTTGTGTAATTATGTACTCGTAGTTACATCTATTCAAGTCATATAAATGTTCACGCACGCAGTCGGAGTTAAGACGTGTCGCAACAGTTTAACATCTGTCGTCGCAGTTCACGTATTATGTTAATGTCCATACACAATTAAAATTAAATGAGTGCAGTGTTAATGATACAAGATAAGTAACACAATGAAAAAGTAATACAAGCAGACTTGTAGTACTTAAGTCCGGACTTGGACTTAAGTCCGGACTTAAGTCCATTTTTGCTGGACTTGGACAGTGACTTGGACTTGGACTTGAAACCAGTGGACTTGGACTTGTACTTCGACTTGACATTTTTCGCCGCAAGTTCTTTTCAAGTCCTCTTAATGGGGCCATAGATGATATTCAGGATGGGATGTTGTATAAGAAAATGCATCTTAGTCTCAGCATTGGCCCAGGCCCTACATGATATGATGAAAGTACCTGTTGGGAGAAAATGAAGCCACTAACACTGAAAGCCTCACAGATTCATTTGCTTTCTGGAAGCACAATGAGTCCAAATACGATAAACTGATGCCTGTGGCTCTGCACTGTTTTGCTGTGCCAGCATCTAGTGCACCTGTGGAAAGTTTTCAGTCACGGACACGGTGGCATCATTCTTCGCCCACACAGGGCACGAATGAGTGATAAGCTGCTGTCTGAACTTGTGTTCTTGAAATGTAATGTTGCTTAGGTTTGACTGAAGATGCTTTAGTGCACTGCTAGATAGTGTAAAGTTCTGAACTGTGAAATGCAAATTTGATTAATAATAATTTCAAAAAATATTGTTGCATCTCCAGCACTCAGTATCAAACTTAGCTGTTTGAGTGGTGAAATAGGTCGACGGCATCCGGACTTGGAGTGGGACTGGGACTTGAGAACAGAGGACTTGGACTTGGACTGGGACTTGGCTGTGATGGACTTGTTACAAGTCTGAATATAAGTAATACTACTAACACAAGTAATACAATGCAATTATGAAAGGCTAGGCCTATAGTGTCTCTGTCACTCAACAGTCCAGTTATAGCAGTGAAATCTACATAATGCAAAAGACAGGGTGTGGGAGGATAGTAGAGTGAACTGCTCTATGCTGTCCGTCTACAAGTAATCAGGGGGTCACCGTCCAAAGTGCTTGATGCCTTCAGCCGAAGGGGAAAAGGGAAGCTAAACAACTATAATGACAACAAGTGTATGAAGTACAGTGGCATCATACAACAAACGCATAACATAGCCGTATGATAACATCAAATGCAATAGTCGCAATCGAATTAATGTAATAATCATCAAACGTGAACTGTCACTGTCAGTGTCACTGACGAATAACAAACGTTAATCATCAAATGTCAATTCTCATCATCGAGCTCATAGGTTAAACAAAATGACAACACATATCAAGCAACGTTATTTCNGTCTTTTCATAATAATAGCCCACGCCCTTGTCTTGATTTGTGGCAGAGAACGACACTGTAGTTTAGGGTGTAGTTTCTGAGCTTTACGGATGGCATCAAAAGACGGTGGCTTTTTCAGATGCTGGAACTGCTTCTTCAGGACGTCTAACTCTGACTCCGTCCAACGCCGGCGAGCGCCTGCATAGTTATACACAATTATACAGGGTGGGCCAAAAAAATTTTCCCAACTTTTTCTTGCAATAACTTTGGCAAATATGGACAAATTTTGATAATTCTTTCACTGTCGCATTCTCAGAACAACTGCTAAAAACGCTGGAATAAAATCTGCCACCTCACCTTAAATCTGTTGCTGCACTACCTTGCGAAAGTTAAATGCTCAAAAATGCAGCTTTACAGCACGTTATTCAATGCAAATGCAGTGTAAAATCGTTTATTTTCAGTATCTGTCTANGAAAGATGTTAAATCATGTTTCATATGTCTACAAAGAATAATTTACAATATTAAATCATGTGTTAAAATTGTCTGCCATCATCACACACGCATGCTTTTAATCATGCACGTCACCAGTCAGTGGATGCGTCAATGACGTGTTGTTAAATGTCGCAGTGCAAAAATGTTTAAGAAGTGCAGTCAAAAATTTTCCAATGATATTAAATGACATTCATGCAGCTTGAATATACGTGGTAACCTAAAGATAGGCCTGCATCTTCTGATTTATCACCCTAACACAATATTAACATCTTACGTGTACATCACAGGCTAATATGCATGAATAACTGTGCAGTTGAACATTTACAGATTTGAGGTGAGGCGGTAGATTTTTATTCCACCTGCTTTTCTGTTCCTCTGAGAATGCGACAGTGAAAGAATTATTAAAATTGGTCCATATTTGCCAAAGTTATTGCAAGAAAAAGTTGGGAATTTTTTTTTGGCCCACCCTGTATATGCTATAGTACTTAAATAATCCCGTCAATTATTACTAAAATAATTCTGTCGTAACTGAAAACAGTTAAGAGTTTTAGCATACTGACATAATTGTCAACTGCTAGTAAATTTTCAATACAATACAAAGGTGTACTGTACATTATACGTTTCATTTCCTCAAGATTTCTGTATTCCATTCTATACCACTGTGTCAATAAATATAGTACATAGTTCAGTCCACATAAAGACGGCGCTTAATAAACAGAATATAAACACAGAAGCTGCGGAGAAACAGTACGGTGTGGTTTGAAAATTGAAATGTCCCTCCATGGTCATCCACGACCATTGATTTTGGTGTCACTCAAAAGTGCATATGCAATTCCAACAAGAAATACGTTCAGCTCAACTTGGAGTCTGTCCAATGCTCCATTTCTATCGTTCATATTGAAATATGTGTGACTGCTAAATGAAGCTGTTCGGTTCGGGGGTCGTGACCTTGACTTTTGGGGTCACGTGACGTCATTGCTAACATGACCATGGGACCATGGCCATGGTGGGTTTCCTACTGGTGGTCCTTTGACACCATGTCGCTATCTCACACCGTTACTGAGATATAAACCACAATGTACGGTACTCGGAGCGGACACACGGACGCGCACTTTCTTGTCAAGTGAAATTATAATCTGTCCTGCTGCTAAGCATTTGACAGACAATTACTGCTCTGTAGTAGCCTAGTCATATATCGCACCATATCCAAGACAGGACAACTTATACATGACACAGGTTGCAAAATGACCATTCAAGCTCAGGTAAAGTTATTGATTTCGTACCTATAGGTAAACTGTATATCACATTATGTATGGAGTTAAACTATGACTTTCAAAATACTGCAGGTTCTAGGTGCAAACAAGCAACTTTTCTATACTTGCCCCATTCTAACCCAATCTGGTGATAAGGAGATGCGGTTTGGGGACAAAGGAGCAGTGGCCATTAGCTGAATGTAATTTGTTTTCATAAATCCCAACTTATGCAACAACAGATCACTAACATCACAGATGGACGGAATCGGACAACTTGCTGTGGAAATACTGCACTATACATCATACGTATGATGTGGTAAAATAAACAAGAAAACTATCAAGCAGGTGTAAAACACAAGGGAACAGAAATGTTTTTAAAAGCACTGTAATCGTATTAGCAGGATCCGAATCATTTTAAAAGAATTTTGGGGGATGCGCCATTATCAGTACGACATCTGCTTGCAACAGTCAAATTGACTGACATTCCGGTCTCGCAAAGATACTATAAGTGTGCAGTTTAGGCCCTCAGGAAGAAACAAACAAACAAACTAGAATCATTATAAAATACAAGAAGACAGACCTTTCCAAGTGTCTGCTTCATCATCTGACTGAGCGTCATCATGACTAACATCCAGCGTGTCATGGCAATTCGTGACGGTAGAACTAACATGTTCAGTGGTATGGACCTCATGTCTTGGTTCGACATCGTCCTCTTCAATTCGTTCCTCTTCATCACCAGAGCGGGTATCGCCACTGGGCATACGTCCACTATCACGGCACTGCAGAAGACCAGCTTCTCTACAGGAAACACATTAAAGCATGCATAAATCAGAAATGGTAACAATGCCAATAACACCAAGGTCTCACTTCAAGGCCAAGACCAGGGCCTGCAATTTATTTTATAACTATGACACAAAATCAGAAGCATACAAAATGTTTTAATCATCTCAATTAGCTGTAATTGATATCATTAATCAGCTAGATGAAATCTAGCACTAGTCTATGCATTAATCTGAGATAGACCAGAGCTTCCAGCCCAATGTGGAAAATTACGTTACGGAGACATTGCACCTCAATTTTTGCAGGCGTCACGACCGTGACCTTTGGGGTCACGTGACCATGGGACTCACCACGGTGGGTTTCCTATTGGTGGTCCACTGACTTTCTGAAGACGCACTAGACTGGCGCAGAACAAGCACTAGTTTAAACAATTGGTGTAAGAGATAATATTCACTGCATTGTAACATATGTCACTGTCAATCAGAATTTTTTTAGCGTAGCTATAATATAGCAATGGCTATTTCAAAGTCCACGGTAGCGTAGTGTCATAGTGTCAGATGATAATATCAGGAAATGATTGTTGAAACAGGAATGTCTAGCCGTGGACAAAAGTTGAGAGAGATGGTGGTGACTGGACATGAATAGGCAAAGTATTCCAGACGATGGAGGCTACGACAGGAAATGAGCGAAAACATAAACATATCAGCTTATTTAGTTATGCTTGTCTCGCAAGGTGAAATGATTGCTCTTAATACACTGCTGACATTTGGGAGTTCATCAACTAAGCAGTTGTAGTGGGTAAACAACAACGTCTGATCAGCGTAAAGTCCCTATAGCTTACCGATGACTACATTAGTGACTAAGGACGGGTTGCACCAACAAAACTAATGTCCGTACTTAGCTAAGAACCACTTACATAAAAAGTGTTGCTTAACTCGCTACTTAAATCGATCGCATTGCACCAACACAAACCGAGCCTCGCTTTAACTAAGAAAATAAGTGCTTCGCCACTGTAAAGAGGCCTGTCAATGGCTAACAGTAATCAGGTGACCGACACAACTTTCAACACTTCATAACGTTCTATTTATAGCTCTGTGATATAACCTTTTGGCTGACGCAAGGTGCCATGGGATGTTGTCGCCAGTTTTGCAGGGCGTGGCTCGTCGCTGTCTGCGACATACAAAAGTTGATATTTTTGCTTATAACGGCATCAGCTATCACTATTCAAAATTATACATATTTACCTATCGGCTTCAGTGAGTAAGTGAGTGAGCAGGGTTTAATGTCTCCACCAACACAGTATAGGTCATCTGGGAGACAGTTTTACGGGACAAAAGACCCAACCAACAGCATCAAAGTACTGAAGGAGAATAGTGGGCCGGCCACCAGAGAGGATCCAATCCAACAAGGCGCTTCCCACTGTGTTACAAGTGAACCTCTAAAACAAGAATAACCCTATCACAGTGGGTCAAACCAGGAGAGAGGAAGCCCCACACAGCAGGCTGGCCTATACAAGCCCTGTACAGGTTGTGCAACAATAGATGCTACACAACATTAGTCACACAAGACTTGGAATACTGTACCCACATTACAGTAGGAACAACAGCATGAGGCTGCAGCCCTGCTGCAGGAGGGGGACCTATCGGCTTCAGTTGTAGNGTAAGATTATATCATACTTTTACACAAGATCAAACTTTAAAGCGGTTTTGTTTCATTAAAAATGTCGTCTGTCAGCTACCTAAGTTGCCACATAAATTATAAGTAAGCAAATTTGGTCACTTATCTTTAAGTGACGTTTAAGCAGGTGACCACTTAAATGGTGTTGGCGCAATACATTTTGAGATAAGTGCATGTTAAGTAAGGAGTTAAGTGGGACTTAATTGTTGGTGCAACTCGCCCTAAATCACATTATGCACATGGGTAAGTGCGTAAGCTAATGCGAAGCGGCCGTTCTAATTCTTCATTTGTTGTNAGACTGATAGGCCATTGTTGAAGAAGGCCTTTCTGTACAAAACCAGAGCCGAGGCTGCTGAATTTGGCTATGAGGCCAATGTCTTATATCACTGCCACAAAAGCACACAATTCACTTTGAACTCCTCTTATCCTACCACTTTAGTAATTACCAAATGAGCACGCTACCATAGCAGGAAAATAAGCAAAACAAACCTTTGCACCGTCCTTTCAAAAGCACCATCATCAAAAACATAAGCATCATCGTCATGATGATTATCAACGTCATCATCGCCAAGAGAGACAACAACTGGAATGTCTACAATCAGGACCACACAAATTGTTTTCATTCTTGCATGAAACAGGAACTACAGTGAAGATAATAAATCACAACTGCTGCAAGTGCATTTCATGTCATGCAGCTGATTTACATAAAAATAACACTACAGGTGATATACTAAAAAGCCCAGCTATCTTCTGTCTAATATGATCACAGCATTTGTGAGATTAGAAATGGGATTGCTGCAGCAGATTTTAATATCTCGTGTACTATGTCAATTACACACTAGTTCATGCAGCATAATCACAGATGGCATAATCCTTGGAAGAAATCGTAACTGGAGCCATCATGTGAAATTTTCACACCCCACTTTGCAGGCTCGAGGTATACTGTTCTTCTTCTTCTTGGTGGCGAACTCCTAGCAGAGCGTTGCCGTACTGACGACTTGATGCCAGACCTCCCTGTCCCTAGCCTTCCTCCATGCCGTGTGGACCCCAAAGTTCTGGGGCTGGATGTCCTCGTCGATCGTTCTCAGCCAGGTGGTTCTCGGANGCCCAACGTGTCTCCTCCAGTCAGATGGCGGTCGCAGCGCGGCGGAGATGACACGGTGATGGTCTTCATCCGGGGCTGACCGGGCCAGATGCCCGAAGAACTTCAGCCTGAAGGACTTGACCCTTCCAGATACCGGCAAACAGCCTGTGATGCTCCGGACTGTCTCGTTCGTAGTATGCCTGGTGTATGGTATTCGTAGGATCTTACGCAGACACCAGGTGTCGAAGGCATCAAGGCGTTTAGCCAGGGTCTTGGTGACGGTCCATGTCTCACACCCATACAGCAGAACTGGCAGGATGTAAGTCCTGTAGAGATGCACCTTGGTTTCTGTGTATATATGGGACCTCCAGATGTTCTTTTCGAGGAGGCAGAAGCACGCTCTTGCGATCGCAATGCGTCGCAATATCTCAGCCTCACTTCCTCCATCGTGCGAAATCAGCGACCCGAGGTAGATAAACTCGTCCACCAAATCGACGTTCTCTGCTGCCACCTGGACCGTCGACTGGGTCGGACGAGGTTCCCCGACTTGCTGAATCTTTGTTTTTGACCAGTTTATCTGGAGGCCTAAAGGTGCTGCTTCATCCCGCAATACCAGTAGTTCTGCTACCAGGGTCTGCAGCATTTCCGTCAGCAGGGTGACGTCGTCCGCGTAGTCCAGGTCTGTGAAGTATACTGTACAACGTATTAATTTAAACATGCCTTAAGATTTTAGGAACAGACACCTTCTGCATTTCTTAAGAAAATTTGCGACAGTTAGGCTGTTAGGTGGTCAGAGAAATTTTACCTATCCTAAAGAGATTAGAAGTCAACGAATCTATTCACATCTCTCGACAAAAACAACTAAACTCATTGAACCAATATTATGTTTTATGGGATATGCACACGGACAACACTGCTATATTGCTCTACACAAAATATAATGCGAATGAACAAGCATAAAATAAACGTACCACAAGGATTGATATCTTCCAATGTTTTCCCAATAAACTGTTCAGCTTGTCCTGACTCCACCGCAATCAGTAGTCTGCTCAACTTAGACATCTCTACGACTGGGTCCTGAAGACGGTAATGCGATCTGTGAACTCCAAGAGTATGGCCAAGATGATCGGAAAGCCACTCTCTTTCAGTCTCAGTGAGATCAACCAGCTGAAAAGCACAAACATGTGCTCTTTAATTAGCACGTATACAGTAAACCAACTGACAAAATTACAAAAGAAACTAATGACTTGATTGACTGTTATGCTTCAGCCTGCATACTTGAACTGTCACCTTTTGACTTGAAAAGTTCAACTTGAAAAGTTCAACCTTGTCCCAAAATGCATCAAATATAAAACTTTGGTAAAGCTCCATCNAATAGCACTGAGTAATATTATGCTAACAAAAGCAAAAAGTGCATTTTTAAGCACACTCACCCATACCATAACCTACAACTCTTGGCCTTTTTATCCAAAATTTGATACTGCATTCATCCTGGACCCAAAATGTATTAATGTTCAAATTCTGTCAATCTCTCGATATCATGGTAACAAGATTTTAAATGCACATACACACGCACAGATGAACAGAGGCATAACAGCAAGCCATCATCAACGTACAGGGTGGCGCAAAAAACCGTGGACATCCCGCCTCACAGCATACACCATGAAAACTGAATGACCGAACTGAGTAGAAGTTGGTGAATTTCTGCAATATTNTATTATATTATATTATATATTATAACATTATATGCCAAACACAGTCATTAATTTTTTTTGTTTAAAAATTTCATCACGCTGTGGTGCCACCTAGCGAAAACACAGCTACTGTGTCAAATTTACAAAAAAACTGATGGAAAATGAATAAAATTGTGACGCCACTGTGCCGTCATTAAAGCAGACGATAATGAGTAAGTAAGCAAGAAAATATTTGCAATACTTCCACTCAGTTCGGTCATTCAATTTTCAAGGTATTTGCAGTGAGGCGGGATGTCCCATTTTTGTGCCACCCTGTATATACGGACAACAAATCCACAAATCTGCCTATGCAACAGACAGCATCAAATTTCAACGTCGGAAAGTAAATACCGTGAAACACAGCAAAGGGTGCCGTGGAGACACAACAGTACATCAGAAGACTAGAGAGAGAAAGAGAGAGAGTGAGAGTTACAGCACCATAGTTACAGCAGCAAAACATTTCACTGAATGTTTTCAGACACATATACCGGTACCACAAAAATGAATAGTCATTTGATTGGTAACTCTGTCATCTGAGCCTCTGAGTGACAAAAATTGAACTCAACTCTCAGTACATATGTGCAGTACATATTACATACCTGTGCAATAGTTGCNACATACTTTCGAAGTCTGGTTGATGAAATAAACTTAGGCTGAGAAACTCCAGCAGCCACTGCAGTTTCATGCAAAACTGCCCATGTATTCAAGTGTCCATCTCTTGATGCAGTCGCAAAAAAGTACGGATTGACAGGAGGAATGCCAGAGTGCTTTCGAGTTGCTAATAATGCTTGCATGGCTTTTGTGACATCAGGTGTGATCAAGATAGGAACCTTTCTATTTCTTTTACCAGGAACTTGGACCAGATCCATGCGTTTCATCAGCTCCTGTTCGATGGGCTTCAAAATGCCAAGTACTTCCTTATTACTCGTAGACTTCCAGTCTGGTCTCTCCAAATACTGCTTCAACTCAAGCTTAGCTGGTTCGCTGGCACGTCTCTTATTGAAAACAATAAGTCGTGTCAACACCATCTCGGCAAGATTTTTCCATGTCTTGTACGCCGGATTTCTCCTAACTTCCTGTGACAAAGTCTCCATCTGCTGCTCAGTGAAATTCTTCAATTTCACTAAGTCTTCAGTTGTCGGAAGTTCTTCCGCCTTGTTGTACTTGCTTGTTTTCAGTGTGGACAGCGCTGGACATGACAGATGGTCGGAATAGTCAGACTTATACAAATCATGAAAACGCTCTGAATCNTTGATGGCCTTGTCATCACTGCTTCTAATTGCCATTCCCTTCTTTATACAGCAGCATTTAATTAAGGCATTGCCAACTGTGAGTGCCAGAGATGGTTTATTGAATGACCTTTGACCTTTGCTATCATACCGCAGTTCACATAGATCTTCAACCGACTCCAAAACAGTGTCAAAAAATCTGCCACTTAGAAAGTGATACAAACTCTTGTTAGGCATATCAGTCTTTTTCTTCAAGACACTGAGCAATCTGGCCAGCAGCCGCATTCGAGCTGATATCCTCCGACGTCCTTTTACTCCTATTCTCTTCAACTGAGCAGTGCCAAATCTGAGTATTAATGTGTCAGACTTTATAACTTTCAACTTCTCATCATATCGCATCTTCTGCAATATTTCCTTTCGCAAAACTTTGTCAACACCATTTTCCTCTCCGTTAACTGCACCTTCCAGCAAACTTCGTGAACTGTCAATGACATCCTTACCATTCTCCAGCTGATGCTTTTCTTCAGTGGACTGCTTACATGGGCAAACGTGACGCCAAAGATCATACTTGTAATAGAATCCGAAACATTTGTTGCATGGCAAATATGACTCATAATTTCGCGGGTTTGCACTGCGCCTGACAACAATCAGTTCACCCTTCTGCTTTCTCAGTACCCGAGTGTTGTGTTTGAATGAGCCCAGGTTTTTCAATCGCTTCCATCCCATCTGCTGCTCTTTACCGGACTTTGCCAACACCTGTGCCACCAAGAAATTTGTTGAATGAGATTTCGATAAGTGTCTCGATAGCCACAGCACTTTCTGCTTGCATATGAAACAAATCAACTTCTTATCTCTCACACGTTTTCCATTGTTATTAGTAACAGTCCCCACTGTAACTGACGTACATCTGTCCGATTTTGAACGCTGTCTCTTACGTCTCTTACGGCCACGTGAACTGCGAACATCAGCTACCGGAGCCGCTGATTGACTGCTAGAGCTGTCCGAGTTTGAACGCTG
>JGI26658J51805_10000066_pt1 | contig 14079 bp, 13 predicted proteins | sample WorMetHERISLAND2_3_FD_51805 | JGI IMG/M metagenome (IMG submission 51805)
CCGTCAATTCCCTACGAAGCATGACCAGGCCCCTCACCTTGCACTGGTCTCACTCGATCACACCAACCATGAATAGTCCGTTAACTGTCAACAGGACCTAAAGCTGGCCGGCGTCGACATGCTGCGATCGAAGGATGGTCCCAAGGTACTCGAGGTCAATTCGTCTCCTGGACTGGAAGGAATTGAACGGGCGACCGGTGGCGACATCGCCGGCGCCATCATGGAATACCTTCAGAAGTACGCCCGGGAGAAACGCAAGAGGCCGACAAGGAAAAAGAAGACATAGAACCGTCTGAGAAACCGGCACCTTTGCCGTCGCTCCGATCGCGGCGAAACGGATGCGAGCGGCGTGCGCTCCGTTGCTTCTTGCCCGCCGGCGTGCCAAGATTTCCCGTCAAACGTGATGGCTTGGGCTCAAATGAAACGTTTTCTTCTCCGTCTTTGCGGTCTATCGGCCGTGCTCTCTTTGGGCGGCTGCGCCGAAGACTGTTTCGATTGGCGGTGTGAGCCGACCGTCGAAACGGCGGACGCCTACGAAGCCCAGCTGGCGTATTGGAGCCGTAAGGACGATCAACTCAGCGATATCCGGCGCAGATACTTGGATTTCGTCAATGAGCGATTGATCGAGATCCGCTACCACCAAGCACAGGAATCGGGTGACGCGGACGACTACGAGACATTCCTCCGATACGCTGGCAAGTCGCCGCGGGAAAAGGGCTTCCTGTCGAGGTCCTACGTAAGCCTCGTCGAGGATGTGATCGCCGGCAAGGCGGCGGGCAAGGACAAGGCGAACTCGTTGGCCAATCTGTTTTCAAAGACCCCCGACTCCCTGACACTGCGCTCCCGCCCCAACGCCGAAATCAACCCGGCGAAGGCGCTCGAGGAGGCCGCGACGGAAAGCATAGAGCCGGCCGAGCCCAGCCTGGCCGAGCAGGTTAGGGGATTTCTCGCAAAACCGAGCATCGCCGGGCGCGCGTCGGAGCTGGCTCGCGCGAATATCGAGCAAGCGGTTGACCGGGGAGACTTGGCCGTCGTTTTCAACGCCCTGTTTCCCTTTGCCGAAGAAGGCGACGCCCAGGCTCAATACCTGATCGGACGCATGTTTGACCGCGGCGAAGGGACAACCCAGGATTTCGAGGCGGCCGGCCGCTGGTACGGCAACGCCCATGATCAAGGTCATCAAAAGGCATGGCGGCCGCTTTCCGAAATCTATAAATCCGGCGTCGGCATTCCGACTGACCCGGCCGAGGCCCTGGCCTGGCACCGGCGTGCCGCCAACAAGGGTGACGTTGAAGCCAAGGTAAGGCTCGGCATCTTATACGAAAATGGCGAAGGCGTTGCCCAAGACTTCCGCGAAGCCGTTAATTGGTACCGTCAGGCGGCCGAGGCCGGCGACGCCAACGCCCAGTTCCTGCTCGGCTGGGTGTATGCGGAAGGCAAAGGCGTCGGGCTTGATTACATCGAGGCCTATTCATGGTTTCGCAGCGCCGAGGCCAAGGGCGTCGGCGAAGCGACACCGTTGCTAACCCTGGTGATCGACGGCCTATCCCCGGCCGAGGCCGAGGAGGCCCAGAAACGGGCCCGCGAGAGGGCCGCCCAGTTCTATCAGTGGGAAAATCACATCAGATCGGCGGCGTAAGATGTAAAGCGCTCGCTCAACGCGCCTTGCGACGCCAGGCGAACCCCAGGGCGATTAGGGCGACGGCCAACAGGCCCCCCAGGATCATCCGGTGCTGTTCGAGGCTGGAGATGGATTTGCGGTCGCTTTTCGCCCGAGACCGCGACTTCTGCGCTTCGGTACGCAGGGTCTTGATGGTCATGTCGCGCTCCTGGATCGTGTAGTTGGCCGAATAGAGCTCCGAACGCAGAGACTCGATCGACGCGTCTGCCTTACCGGCGGGCGATGCCCCATCTTTGTCCGCTCCACCAAGCTGTGTTTCCAACTCGGCGATAACGCCGTCCTTCTCGGATATTTCTGCGTCTTTGTCGGCGACCGCAGCCTTCAATTGGGAGAGTTCACCGTCCAAGCCGGACAGTCGTTCGGTCGCCGTTTGGAGTTGCGTGTTGGTCTTGGCGAGAGCGCCTTTCAATCCGGTGACCAGCTTGTTTTGCTGGGCAATCTGTTTGGCCTTTTCTTCCGACGCTTTCTTCATGCTGGTGATTTCCGCCGAATTTTCCGCCAGGGCCTTGTCCTTCTCAGCCAGGGCCGTCGTCGACTTTGCCAAGGCGCCCTCCTTCTCGGAAAGCTGCGACTGCAATTTTTTAACGAGCGCGTTCTTCTCGGACAGCTGCGACTGTAACCGGGTCACCAGGCCGCCCTTCGAGGCGATCTGGCCTTGCACGGAATTGCCGCTTTGCGCGGATACGTCGGAGGCGAGCAGGAATACACTCGCAACTCCCGCCGCCAGCCATGCTTTGGTGTTCATATCGTTCCCTTCCCGCTCGCCGTCGGCTTCGATCTCGGTCGAATTCCGATCCGGAATACTAATTCTATGCGCGGGGCCGCTGAGAGGAAACCCATAGCATGCGAATCGCGGGGTCGGCCGACGGTTATGCGCGCATTTTCTTTCCGGAAAAAGCGGTTAGAATCAATCTGTAAGACATGGAAACCTATGGAAACATGCCTATTGGGGGATTTCCGAATAGAGTTGCTTTAGAGGCGGCCGAACTGTCGCGATACGAACCTATCGTCTCGTGAACGAATCGTCGGGCCTCACCGTCCGTTTCCGTCCAAAGGCGGTAAACCTATCAGCCAATGGAAGGGGCCGGGCGGCATCGGGGACAGGAAATGGAATATCTCGAGAACCGCACCTTCGGTGAAATCGCCTTGGGCGACAGTGCCACCATCGAACGTACGCTGACCCACGAGGACATCGAATTGTTCGCGGTCATGTCGGGCGACGTCAATCCGGCACATCTCGACGAGGAATACGCCAACAACGAGATGTTCCACAAGGTCATCGCCCATGGCATGTGGGGTGGCGCCTTGATTTCCGCCGTACTCGGCACCAACCTGCCCGGGCCGGGGACGATTTACATCGGCCAGACCTTGAAGTTCCGCCGCCCGGTCGGCATCGGCGATACGGTCACGGTCAGCGTCACGACGGCCAGCAAGGACGAGGAGAAAAAGAGCGTCGTCTTCGATTGCCTGTGCGCCAATCAGGACGGCAAACCTGTAATCGACGGGACGGCAACCGTCCTGGCGCCAACCGAAAAGGTACGGCGCCCGCGCCCGGTGCTGCCCGAGGTGCTGTTGCACGATCGTGGCGCCAAGCTCCGAGCCATTGTTGACAAGGCCGCAGGCCTGCCGCCGGTGAGAGCGGCGATCGCCCATCCGGTCCACGACTATTCGCTCTCGGCGGTCGCCGAGGCGGCCCGTGCCGGGCTTATCGATCCTGTCCTGGTCGGACCCGAAGAGCGCATTCGCGCGGCAGCCGATGAAGGTGATATCGACATTACAGACCTTCCTATCGTTGCCGCCGAACATTCGCATCGATCGGCCATCACGGCCGTTGCCATGGCACGCGCCACGGAAGTAAATGCCGTCATCATGAGTTCGCACTACGGCGCCGAACTCATGCATGCGGCAGTCCAGCGCGGAACCGGTATCCGCAGCAACCGGCGTATGAGCCATGTCGCCGTCGTCGACATGCCGTTCTGCGACCGTCCGCTGCTGGTTACCGACGCCTACATCAACACCGACCCCGGCCTCGACGAAAAACGCGATATTGTCGTCAATGCGGTCGAATTGGCCCGCGCCATCGGCGTCGAGACGCCAAACGTTGCTTTGGTTGCCGCGACCCATGCCATCGAGAACACGCTGCGCTCGACGATCGAAGTCGCGGCACTTTGCAAGATGGCTGACCGCGGTCAGATCGAAAACGCCAATCTGGAAGGGCCGTTGCCCTACGACATGGCGATTTCCAACAGCATCGCCCGGCGCAAGGGAGTCATTTCCGAGGTTTGCGGTGCCGCCGACATCGTCGTCTGCCCGCACCTAGAGGCCGGGCACCTGCTGGTAAAGCAGCTGGCGTCACAGGCCCGCGCCCAAACGGCGCACGTTATCCTCGGCGGCCGCGTCCCGATCCTGCTGCCGAGCAAAGTCGACGAGACGCTACCCCGGCTGGCATCCTTCGCACTGGCAGCCATGATGGCGGCGCCGCCGACCGGTGAAAACGGCTAGGCGCGCTGCTGGGGGATTGAAATGGAGACAATCGATCTGACCGGCAAGAAGGCCCTGATCGTCGGTATTGCCAACGAGAGGAGCCTATCGGCCGCCGTCGCTCGACATTTGCGCTCGGCCGGCGCCGAATTGGCGCTGACGTTCCACAACGAGAAGACTCGGCCCTATGTGGAGCCATTCGCGGAGGAAATCGGCGCCGAGATCATCCTGCCCTGCGAGGTCCCCGATCCAGAGGAGGGCGCCAAGGTCTGCGGCCGAATGCGGTCGCATTGGGGGACGCTGGACATCGTCTTCCATTCCGTCGGCGCGGTCCCGCACAACGACCTGAACGGGCGTCTGGCTGAATGCTCGCCGGACGGGTTCGCCAATGCCATGCAGGTGTCGTGTTATTCGTTCATTCACATTGCGCGATGCGCGGCGACCCTGATGCACGAGGGCGGCGCGATGCTGACCCTGACCTTTTTCGGCGCCGAACGGGTCGTCGACCATTACAACGTCATGGGGCCGGTCAAGGCGGCCCTGCAATCGGCCGTCCAGTACGTTGCACATGAACTCGGTCCGGCCGGCATCCGTGTCAACGCCATCTCCGCCGGGCCGGTGGCGACGCGGGCGGCCTCCGGGATCACCCATTTCGAGAAGCTGGTCGAGGAGGTCAAACGCAAGGCGCCATTGCGCCGCACGGTGACCGCCGATGAGGTCGGGCGTGCCGCACTGTTCCTGTTGAGCGACTATGCCTCTGCCGTCACCGGCGAAGTGCTGCACGTGGACAGCGGCCAGCACATCGAGGGCATGGTCTTCGAGGACGAACCGGTCCTTAAGGTGTAAGCTGCCGCTCGGACATCTCAACGGGGAAGCCGGTTCATCATGACGGATTTTGGTCAACGCCTGCAGGACGGCGCGGTCTTGTTGCTCGATGGCGTCACCGGCACCGAACTCGAGCGCCGCGGTGCCGACATGAACGACAACGCCTGGTGTGCCCTGGCGACGCTGAGCGCACCGGGCCTGCTCCGCACCGTCCACGAGGATTACATCCGAGCCGGCGCCGATGTAGTGACCGCCAACACCTATGCCAGCTCGCGTTTGATGCTCGAGGCGGCAGGATGTGCGGAACGAACCGGCGAGATCGTCAGCAAAGCCGTCGAAATCGCGCTTCGGGCGCGCGACGGTATCCGAACGGGTCGCGACGTCGCCGTCGCCGGGTCTTTGTCGCACATGAACCCGCTGAAGGAAGGCACGGACGGCCGCGAGCGCAGGCGTTTCGCCGCCGCCCATTACGCCAAACAGGCCTTCGAGGAAATGGCCGGGCTGCTGGCCGAAGCCGGTTGCGACCTGATCATCCTGGAAATGATGTACGACCCGGACCTGGCACCGATGGCCGTCGAGGCGGCGACGGCGACGGGCCTGCCGGTGTGGGTCGGCTACAGTGCCCGGCGCGACGACGCCGGAACCCTGTCCGCCTTCAGCCGCCTCGACGTGCCGTTCGCTGACGCGCTCGCGCAAATCCCGGCGGGCGGCGCGCAAGCCGCCGGCATCATGCACACGTCGGTCAACGACACGCCGGATGCGCTGGCGGCGCTCGGTAAGGCCTGGAGCGGGCCGGTGATGGTCTACCCGGAGGCCGGTTACTTCGAGATGCCGCACTGGCAGTTCGTTGACGTCATCGATCCCGATGATTTTGTCGGTCTTTGCCAGGACTGGATCGACGCCGGTGTGCAGATCGTCGGCGGCTGCTGCGGCATTGGTATTGACCATATCGAGGCGCTCGGCCGACACCTTGGACGCATTTGAGGACCTGCGGGAAGGAGAGTCCTTAACCGGACTCGACAATCCAGGTTGCCGGCGCAAAAACCTCCTCGCCCCTGAGCCATCTCGCGCCGACCCGGTCGTCGTCCAAGCCGATGGCGAGTCCGGCGTTCAGTTCCACATCCTCCAGGCCGAAGCCGGAGTCGAGCAATCCGGCGTGCAGGCCGTAGCCGACGCGGTTGGCCGCATCGTACTGGTATTTGGGCTGAGGCACCGGTTCTTCCATGCGGCTTTCGTAAGACCGGATGCAGGCGCCGACGTCGGTCGAGACGACGCCGCGGCACGAAAGGCGGCCGCACCGGATGGACGGCGCAGGAGCTGTCCTTCAGCAGCGGACAGGGCAGGCACAGCCGGGCCCGCCCATCGCCATCCCGTCCGCGGGTGAAGTGATCGATGTTGGCGACCTTGTGGCGCAGGGCCGCCTTTTCCTCCGCATCGTACTTTTCATTGATAAAGTTCAGGATCAGAAGGACTTCCGGCGGTGAGGCCGTGACCCGGATGTGGCAGCACCAGGGGCAGCCGGCGCGGCATTGGATGGGGCTCGGCGGCGGTACCTGTTTTATGACCTTCTTGATCGTGCGGTCGGCCCGAGAAAGGGCGCGGCGGGCCATTTTCAGGGTCTCGGCGAGGGACGGCCGGGCCATGGACTTGGCCGTGTCCTTGCGCTGGGTGAGGGCGGCCCGGTCGATGATGTCGGGGGCGCTTGTGGCTGAACGACCTTTGCCGGGTGCGGACATGGTTAGCGGTTTCTGAGCATCTAGGGACTGTCCGCGACCTGCCCGATCACGAAGGCATAGGCCTCGGCCGTCTCGCGGAGCCGTTCGAAGCGTCCCGACTTGCCGCCGTGGCCGGCCTCCATGTTGGTCTTCATCAGAAGCGGGTTGGTGTCGGTCTTGAGTTCGCGCAGCTTGGCCACCCACTTGGCCGGCTCCCAATAAGTGACCCGCGGGTCAGTTAAGCCGGCGGTGGCGAGGATCGGCGGATAGTCCTTGGCCTCGACATTGTCATAGGGTGAATAGGCGCCGATCCATTCGAAGGCGTCGCGGCTTTCGATGGGATTGCCCCATTCCGGCCATTCGGGCGGCGTCAGGGGCAGCGTGTCGTCGAGGATGGTGTTGAGGACATCGACGAAGGGCACCTCGGCGACGACGGCGCCCCACAGCTCCGGGCGCATGTTGGTGACTGCCCCCATCAGCATACCGCCGGCGCTGCCGCCATGGATGGCGATGCGGCCGGCCTGGGTCAGCCCTTCGGCGACGAGGTAGTCGGCGGCGGCGGTGAAGTCGGTGAAGGTGTTGGTCTTCTTCTCGCGCTTGCCCTCCGTGTACCAGCGGTAGCCCTTCTCCATGCCGCCCCGGATATGGGCGATGGCGTAGACGAAGCCGCGGTCGACCAGGCTCAGGCGCGCCGTCGAGAAGGACGCCGGGATGGCATAGCCGTAGGAGCCGTAGCCGTAGAGCAACACCGGTGCGGAGCCGTCCAGTGCCGTGTCCTTGGCGTAGAGGATGGAGACCGGCACCGTCTCGCCGTCCGGCGCCGGGGCGAACAGGCGCCGCGTCACGTAATCGGCCGGGTCGTGGCCCGACGGCACCTCCTGCTCTTTCCTGAGATCCCGCTCGCGGGTGCCCATGTCGTAGTCGTAGACCCGGTCCGGCGTGGTCATCGAGGAATAGGTAAAACGCAGGGTCGCCGTGTCGTACTCGTAACCACCGCTCATGCCGAGACTGTAGGCCTCCTCGTCGAAGGCGATCTCGTGCGACGCCCCCGTCCCCCACTCGGTGACGACGAGGCGCGGCAGTCCCTCGACCCGCTCGAGACGCACCCAGTAGTCGGCGAAGAGATGCAGGCCCAGGATCAGGCGCCCGCCCTCGTGAGGCACCAAGTCGGTCCAGTTGGATTTGCCGGGGTCGTCGGCCGGTGCAGTCACCACCTTGAAGTCCTCGGCACCGTCGGCGTTGGTTAGGATCAGCAGTTGATCGGCGTGATGTGATACGTCGTATTGGCGCTCGGGAACGCGGGCCTGGATCAGTCTTGGCGCGCTCTCCGGATCCTCGGCGTCGATCAGATAGACCTCCGAGGTCTCGTGATCGTGGGCGCTGATCAGCAAAAACTTGCGGCTCTCCGTCTTGCCGACGCCGACGAAGAACCCCGGGTCCTTCTCCCGGTAGACCTCGACATCACCGGCAGCGTCCGTGCCGAGCCGGTGGCGGCGCACGGCGCAGGGTCGATGGTTGTCGTCGAGGACCGTGTAGAACAGCGTTTCCGAATCCTCGGCCCATTCCAAGTCACCGTTACTGCCCTCGATGCTGTCGGCCAGGTCCTCGCCCGTTTCCAGGTCACGGAAACGGATGGTGTAAATCTCCGAGCCGTTGAGGTCGACCGCATAGGCGAGAATTTTGTGATCGGGGCTGTGCTCGACACCGGCCAGCTTGAAGAAGGGCTTATCTCCGGCCTCCTTATCGCCGTCGAGATAGACCACCTCGTCACCGCCGTCCCGCGGCCTGCGGCAGAAATGCGTGTGCTGACCGCCCTCGACGAACTTCGAGTAATAGACCCAAGGCCCGTCCGGTGCCGGCACCGAGCTGTCGTCCTCCTTGATCCGTCCCTTCATCTCGGCAAAGAGCGTCTCGACGAGATCGCCGGACGATTCCATGGCGGCGCGGAAGTGGGCGTTCTCGGCCTCCAGGTGCGTGCGGATGTCGTCCTGCAACACGGCAGGGTCATGCATGACATCCTGCCAGTTGTCGTCCCTCAGCCAGGCGTAGTCGTCAGTCAGTTCGATGCCGTGGTGAGTCGTCCTCAGAGGGCGTTTTTCCGCCGTGGGTGCTTCAGGGGTAACCGTGTCTTTCACTTTTCGCTCCGTCGGGTCTCTCAGTTGTTCCTCTAGGAGATAGTCGGCAGGGCCGTTAAACGCGAGGGGTTTTTCGACGCCGCTCCGGCCAGTTCCCTCACCGATTTACGAACTGTTCCTTCGTTCGGTTCATCGGCGAGGCTGGTCAGCCATTCTTCTTTTGGTTCCCGCCCCAGCCGGTGATTCCAGACGACCGACCGCAGCAGGTCTTCCGCCGCCCCCGGCAACCGCTCCGGAATCTCGAACCCACCCAGCACCGCCCAACACCCCGGCCCAGGCGCGGGCCACGGCGTAGGGGTTGTAACCGCCGCCGCCGGTGACCATCAGCCTGGGTGCGGCGTCGCGGACGGCGGCGACGCCCTGCCAAAGCGCGTTGTTTGAGAGCGCCAGTTTCGATTGCAGGTCGTCGGCCAGCGCATCGGTGCCGCATTGCAGGCAGACGGCATCGGGGCCGAAATGCGCCATCGTTGGCAGGACGACGGTATCGATCAGGTAGGCGAATTTCGTGTCGTTGAGGCCTTTTGGCGCTGGCAGGTTTAGGGACGCTCTCGCCCTGTCACAGTTGAGCGTGCCGGGGCCGCCCTCATCGCCGTCACGGTCCATAGACCAGCGGCCGGCCTCGTGGATGGACAGCGTGAAGACGGTCTCGTCCCCGGCGAAGGCGGCCTCAACGCCGTCGCCGTGGTGGGCGTCGAAATCGAGGTAGAAGATGCGCCCGAAGCCCTGGTCTTTCAGCGTGCCGATGGAGAGTGCCGGCTCGTTGAGGAAACAGAAACCACTGGCGTGACCGGGCATGGCGTGGTGCTGGCCGCCGGCCGGGCTGAACACGGGGCCGCCGCCGGCGCCCAGGACCTTGGCGGCCATGCGCCCGCCCTCGCAGGCCGTCGCCGGGCGTCGGAACATGCAGGGGAAAATGGGGTTGCCGTTGACGCCGATGTTGAAGCGGCGCTTGGTGTCGCCATCGGGCTCGGTTCGCTCCGCCGCCATCAGGGCGTCGAGATAGGCGCGGTCGTGGAAGCGGGCGAGGTAGTCAACAGCCGCCGGGCCGCTCTCCCGGTAGTTGGTACCGTCCAGCCAACCCAGCGCCCGGCAGAGATCGGTGGCCAACGATACCCGGGGGATGGCCAGCGGATGGCCCGACGCATAACCACTGTCCTTGAAAATGTCGCTGGAAATGAAGATGGGGCCCGTCCCGGTCATGTCGCCTCCGCCATCAGCCAGTCGGCGAAGGCGGTGACGGCGGCGGGCCGCGTTCGCGATTTCGCCGTCACCAGGTAATAGGCCTCTCCGCTCTCGACCACCGTCTCGAAGGGCCGCGCCAGGCGTCCAGCGGCAAGGTCGTCGATAACGAAGGGGCGGTGGCCGATGGCAATGCCGAGACCGGCGGTGGCGGCGGCCAAGGCGTGGTTCGAGGTCTCAAAGGAGAGCCACCCGGCCGGTTCGATGCCGGCGACACCGGCGGCGGTGAGCCAGGCGTCCCAGTCCCCGGTGCGGGGTTCCGCCTCGACTTGCAGCCAAACGTGTCCGGCGAGATCGGCCGGATCCCTGAGCGGTTTACTTTCCGCCAAGTGGGGATTGATCACCGGAAACATGTCGTTGGTCATGAGCGGGCGGCTGTCGCAACCGGGCCAGCGGCCGTTTCCAAACCGGATCGCAAGGTCGACGTCCTCGCGCACCAGATCGCAGAGCCTGGCCGTCGCCGACAGGCGCACCTCGATCTTCGGATGGGCGGCCTGGAAGGAGGTTAGGCGCGGGATCAGCCAGCGTTGGGCGAAGGTCGGTAGCAGTGTGACGGTGAGAACCCCGGCGCCCCTTTGCCGCCCGATGGCTTCGGCGACGGCATCGGCGATCTCGGCGAAGGGTTCGGCGAGGCGCGCCGCCAGGGCCCGGCCTTCGGCGGTGAGCGACAAACCCTGGCCTTCGCGGCGGACCATGGGCAAACCCAAATGGCCCTCCAGCAAGCGCACCTGCTGGGTGACGGCCGGTTGTGTGACGCCCAACTCCTCAGCCGCCCGGCTGGCGCTTTTATAGCGTGCCACGGTCTCGAAGGCGCGCAGGGAATTCAGGGACGGCAGAGACATATTGATAAGTTAAACTAATAACTTGTCCAGACAAACTGATTTCACAAAATGCCAAATATAAGATAGCCTCGATCCCTCATTAGATTTTCTTAACGTGGGAGCGGCCCGTGGTCGAACTGTGGATCCCCATCACCATTGCCGGGGCCTTCCTGCAGAACCTGCGCACGGCCCTACAGAAACACCTGAAGGCGAAGCTGTCGACGGGCGGCGCCAGTTACGTGCGATTCTTCTACGCCTGGCCCTTCGCCATCCTCTATGTCTGGGGCCTCAACACCTGGGGCGGCCACCCGATCCCCGACGTCAACACGCTGTTCCTGGTCTACTGCCTGCTCGGCGGGCTGTCGCAGATCCTGTTCACGGTGCTGCTGGTCTATTTGTTTTCGCTCAGGAACTTCGCCGTCGGCACGGTCTATTCGAAGACCGAGGTGGTTCAGGTGGCGATCTTGGGATTCATCCTCCTCGGTGACACGGTCAGCCTGACGGCGGCCTTGGCCATCGCCTTCTGTTTTGTCGGCATCATGGCGCTCTCCGTGGCCCACGGCGAGGTGACGGCGGGCCGGCTGTTCACCGGTCTCGTCGAAAAGCCGACCCTGATCGGGCTGCTGTGCGGTGCCTTCCTCGGCGGTTCCGTCGTCTTCTTTCGCGGTGCGGCGTTGGAACTGGAGTCGGGCGAGGTGGTCATGCGGGCCGCCTTTGCCTTGGCCGTATCCGTCGTCATGCAGACGGTGATCATGGGCGTCTATCTCCGCATCCGCGAACCGGGGCAGTTGACGGCGGTGATCCGCCACTGGCCGCCGGCGCTTTCCGTGGGGGTCGCCGGAGTGCTCGGGTCGATCTGCTGGTTCACCGCCTTCACTTACCAGAACGCCGCCTACGTGCGGGCCCTCGGCCAGATCGAGCTGGTCTTCACCTTTGCGACCTCGGTCTTTTTCTTCCGCGAGAAGACCAACCGCATCGAGATCGCCGGCATCCTCCTGATCATCGCTGCCATCCTCCTTTTGCTCGCCGGGAAAACCTGAATTTCCCGTTGATTTCCCTCTTGCGCCGGCGCCCGATTTGTCGATTATGGGTGCTTTCCAAATTCTGGCCGTTGGGGCCCTATTTTGAGGCGAAGAGACCATGGATACCGAACGTCTGCTCGAGAACTGTTTGACCGACGCCACCTTCCCGGAACTGCCCAACCACACCCGAGGCAAGGTCCGCGAATCCTACGACCTGCCGGACGGCCGGCGCATCATGATCGCCACCGATCGGCAATCGGCCTTCGACCATGTGCTCGCTTCCGTGCCCTACAAGGGCCAGCTTCTCAATCAGACGGCCGCCTTCTGGTTCGAACAGACCGAAGACGTCTGCCCCAACCACGTGGTCGACTACCCGGACCCCAACGTCGTCGTCGGGCGTCGCCTCGACATGCTGCCGATCGAGATGATCGTGCGCGACTACATGACCGGCTCGACGGAAACTTCGATCTGGCCCATGTACAATCGGGGCGAACGGGTGCTCTACGGCATCGAATTCCCGGACGGCCTGGTCAAGAACCAGAAGCTGCCCGAGACCATCATCACGCCGACGACCAAGGCCGTTCAGGGCGAGCACGACGCACCGATCACCGCCGAGGGAATCGTCGAAAAGGGCCTCCTGACCCAGGCCCAGTGGGACGAGGTGGCGGCCAAGTCGCTGGCGCTGTTCGCCCGCGGTCGCGAGATCGCCGCCGAGAACGGCCTCATCCTGGTCGACACCAAATACGAGTTCGGCCTCGACGAGAACGGCGTCATGACGCTGGCTGACGAAGTCCATACGCCCGACTCGAGCCGCTACTGGATGGCTGCCAGCTACGAGAGCCGCCTCGCCGAAGGTAAGGAGCCGGAGAGCCTCGACAAGGAGTTCCTTCGCCTCTGGATTAACGAGCGCTGCGATCCCTACAAGGACCCGCTCCCGGAGATCCCGGGCGAAACGCTGATGGAGTTTTCCGGCAAGTACGTGAAGCTCTACGAGCAGGTCACAGGCCGCAGCTTCGAGGCGCCGGCCTCGGACGAACCGGTGCGCGAGCGCATCCGCGCCAATCTCGCCAGGGCCTTCCCGGATTACTTCTGAGCGGGATCGCCACCGCGCCCACCGCTCTCACCCGGCCTCGGCCTTGATCCCTTCGGCCAGGGTGTCGACGATCTCCAGGACCTTGTGGATCTCGGCCAGAATCCGCCGGCAGTCCTCGGTGTTCAGTGCCGAGCGGTTGACATCGGATGGTTCGAACAGATCGTCCTGCGTTTCCACCTTAAGCAGGAACTGGTTCCAGACCATGGCGAACTCGATGCCCGAGGCACCGGTCAGTTCGCCCAGTTCGGAAATGCAGCGGATCAGTTTCGCCGTCACCAGGGCTCGGGCCTCGTTGGCGTCGGTGGCGTAGACCTCGAAATCCCTCTCGAATTCGGCGTTGTCGAAGGAAACCTGTTTTTCCTTGTCGAAGGCGCGTACCCATCGTTCGAACAGGTTGCCTGCCGTCCGTTTGTCGCGCACCGCGAGGATCAGGGTTTCGGTGCCGATCTCGCCCCGTTCGAGCAATAGATCGACCATGACGACGAAACCACGAAAGCCGCCGACTGCGCCGGAGCGGACCTCGCTCCACTGGAACGGGAGGCCGCTGGTTTCCCCGGTAATCAGGTCCTCGCTCTCGATGCCCTGGATTTCGTCGAACAGCTTGGAAGCGTAAAGCGCCGCCTCGGCAATGCCGTCGTCCGGGTCGTAGGTCAAGGCGCCGGCGAACTTGAGAATTTCCGGAACCACCGTGCGTTTAAAGGTCCCGCGGAATCTCTCCGCCTCGCCGGCCATGACGGCGGCAACCCGGCTCGTTTCGATATCGGCCAGTTTCGGTTTGATGTCGCTCTCGAACACGATCGCGAAACCCTTCTCACGGTCCTCGCGCTCTGCAAAGAGAAGATCGGCCGGTTCATCGTTGTTCATTCAACGCCCCTTCCGCAATCCCGCCACGAGCGCCGCCGGCGGCTCGTGTCGTCCAACATTAGCAGGCCCGGTAAGGATTTGAAGGCATTCATTCTTTGTCTTTCCGCCCTAGGTCCTGTTGACAGTTAACGGACTATTCATGGTTGGTGTGATCGAGTGAGACCAGTGCAAGGTGAGGGGCCTGGTCATGCTTCGCAGGGAAT
>JGI26658J51805_10000075_pt1 | contig 13648 bp, 8 predicted proteins | sample WorMetHERISLAND2_3_FD_51805 | JGI IMG/M metagenome (IMG submission 51805)
AACGATATGAAAAGAAATACGGCGATCCGTCTCAACACGAATTTCGCCCTCGACGACGATTGTTTGTGCGTCGGCCCAACAACGAGTCTCAGGAAGCGTAAACGCCGCTTGGGGTGGCGTCAATTCACGGCACTCGCGATAACGCTGTCGTTATCGGCCTGCTCGACTTTCGGTGGCGACGAAGAAAACCAAGTTCCTCTTGGCCGGGTCGGTTTCGTTAAGGGTTTCATCGGGGGGATCGCGGCCGATGAACCGTGCGCCGTCCTTATCGGACGGGAGGTGCTTTCGGCGGGCGGTTCGGCGGCCGACGCGGCAACGGCCGTCTATTTTGCCATGTCCGTTATCTTGCCTTCGGCAGCGTCGCTCGGCGGCGGCGGCATGTGTTTGATCCGCGACCACGAAACGCAGGCCGTCGAGGTGCTCGATTTCCGGGCGCGCCCGCCTTCAAGCAGCCGGCCCGCCGGTCTGCGTCCGGTTGCCGTGCCCGGTAACCCGCGCGGGTTCTTCGCGCTTCATGCCAAATACGGTCGCTTGAAATGGGGCGAATTGCTGCGTCCGGCTGAAAACCTGGCACGCTTCGGCACACAGGTCTCCAAGGCGTTGGCAGCCGATCTTCGTATCGCCGGACGCCTGCTCGGCAACGACCCCAGAATGTGGGGGGCGTTCAAAGGTGACGACAACAGGCTGGTCCGCGAGGGCGGGTTCTTGGATCAATTGGAACTGGCCGCGACGTTGGGGCGGCTTCGATCCCGCGGCGGCGGCGATTTCTACTCCGGACCGTTCGCGCGTCAATTCGCCCAGGCGGTGACGGATTCCGGCAGCGCCCTCAATTACGACGACCTTCGAGCGTTCGTGCCGAAATGGGGTCGACCGATCACGGTTCCGTTCATCCGCAGCACCAACCTCTACTTTCCGGCCGGCACCGGCGATGCTGGGCTGATCGCCGCCGAGATGATGGCGATGTTGAATGTCGATGACGCCTATGAAGATGCCGACGGCGGCGAGCGTGCACACCTTATCGCGGAAACGGCCGAGAGAGCGTTGGCCGAAAAACAGCAGTTGGCGCGCTCTGGCGGATCGGTGGCCGGCAGTGAAAGGGTCACGGAAGGTCGTGCGGAACAGCTGATGGGAACCTATAGTTCCGAGCAGCGACGCCCGGTCAAGGGTGCCGCACCGGCCCCCGTTCAATCGGTTCTGGAAGCCGGCGAGGCGTCGCTCGCCGTACTCGACCAGAGAGGGTCCGTCGTCGCCTGTTCGGTGACCATGAACCGGCCTTTCGGTGCCGGCATGTTCGCACGCGATTCCGGCGTGCTGATGGCGGCGCCGCCGCTCCCGGGGCGCGAGGGCGAGTCCCTGTCCGCAATGATCCTTGCGAGCACAATCAGCAACAGCGTGTTCTACGCCTCGGCATCCTCCGGCGGCGCCGTTGCGCCGACCGCGCTGGTCAATGTGGCGGCCAAGGTCCTGCTCGATGAGGAATCGGATCTGTCGAGTTCGTTGGCGGCGAAACGAATCCACCATGGCGGATCGAACGGCGTCACCTACGCCGAGAAGGGAACACCGCGGCCGATCCTTGAGGGGTTGGTCCGTCGCGGACACCGAACCGCGCTCGTCGAAAGGCTCGGCAACGTCAACAGCGTCTATTGCTCGACCGGCCTGCCGGCCGAAATCATCGATTGCGGTGCCGGGTCCGATCNGCGCGGCCTCGGNATCGCATCAAGTTCGGATTGAGATGATGGTCTTGAAGATCGCCAAGCGCGGTGCCATTCCGCCGTTCATCGTCATGGATGTCATGCGCGCCGCAAACGAGCGCGAGGCGTCGGGCGAGGACGTTCTGCACCTCGAGGTCGGGCAACCGGGAACCGGCGCACCGGCCGGGGTCGTCGAAGCCGTCCAGGCGGCGCTCGGCAGCGACAAGCTGGGATACACGGACGCCTTCGGCATCCCGCCGCTTCGTGAGAGGATTTCCCGCCACTACGCCGATACCTACGGGGTCGCGGTCGATCCCGGGCGGGTATTCGCCACGACCGGCTCTTCCGGGGGGTTCGTGCTATCCTTTCTTGCGGCCTTCGATCCGGGTGACCGCGTGGCGTTGGCCAGCCCCGGTTACCCGGCTTATCGTAACATCCTGTCCGCCGTCGGTATCGAGGTCGTCGATTTGCCGGTCGGGCCCAACACCAACTTCCAACCGACGCCGGAAATCGTCGAACGGGAGATGGCGTCAAGCGGCGGCCTCGACGGATTGATCATTGCCAGCCCATCCAACCCCACCGGGACCATGATCGCGGAACCGGATCTCAGGCGTTTGGCCGAATTCTGTGCTGCCCACGGAATCCGTATGATTTCGGACGAGATTTATCACGGCATTACCTACGGCGAGCAGGCGCAAACGGTCGCAGCGCTTCTCGATGATGCGATCGTCATCAACAGCTTCTCGAAATACTTCTCGATGACCGGCTGGCGCCTCGGCTGGATGGTGGTGCCCGAGAACCTGCTGCGTTCCGTCGAATGCCTAGCGCAGAACCTATTCATCTCGCCGCCGACCCCGTCACAGGTCGCCGGTGTCGCCGCTTTTGATTGCATGGATGAGTTGGATGATAACGTCCGCCGCTATGCGGCCAACCGCGAATTGCTGTTGCGCGAATTGCCGAAAGCCGGTTTCGAAAAACTGGCTTCCGCCGACGGAGCCTTTTACATCTATGCCGACGTCGCACACATGACCAACGACAGTCCCGACTTCTGCCGCCGGATTCTCGCCGAAACCGGTGTCGCCGTGACGCCGGGAACGGATTTCGATCCGTCTCGCGGCAACCACTTNCTTCGGTTTTCCTTCTCCGGCGAAACCGACGTCATGGCCGAAGCCGCCCNACGCCTACAGGCGTGGGCGGCCGGTTCAATGTCCTAGGAGCCGGATTAACGGTTCCACCAACCGCGCTTTGCCGGCTTCGGTTCGGCATCGCCTTCACCGCCTCCGACGTTGATGACCACGGTTTTCGCTGCCTCGCGCAGCCGTTCGGGGTCTTCCTCGGGTTGGTTCTCCGCGGCTACCGGTTCCGACGGGCTTTCGGTTTCGGTCGGTTCCGGAGCGCTTTCACGAGCCGTCGGTTCCGCCGCATCCACTTCGGGTTCCGGTTTCGCCCGGCGGCGCCTGGGTTTCTTCTTTTCTGCGGATTCCGGCTCACCAACGGCCGGCATATCGGTCGTTCCCGCCTCGGCCTGTTCCACCGTTTCGGACGCCGTTGACATTGCCTCCTCGGTGTCTTCGGCCGCTTTCTTCGCCTTGCGGCCGCGTCTTTTACGGGCTGGAGGCGCCTCCTCTTCACCGGCCTCGACAGCCGAGTCTTCGTTTGCCGCTGGTTTCCGTCGCCGTCTGCGACGTTTCGGCTTCTCTTCCGCTTCGGCCTCACCTGCGCCGCTTTCGTCGGGGAGCGGGATCACCTCGGCCTCGGACTCCGCCGGCGCTTCGAGAAGTTCGGGTGCCGCGGGCGCCTCCAACAAAGCCGGTTCACCCGCCGGTTCACTCGTTGGTTCCGCCGTCGCTTCGCCGTTCTTTTGCGTCTGCGACTCCGCTTGCGTGCCGTCGTCGGCCGGTTTGCGCCCACGCCGGCGCCCGCCGCGGCGTCCTCGCCGCCGCCGTTTGCCGCCGTCCTCGTCGTCGCCGCTATCGGTTTTTTCCGTGCCGCCGGTTTCCGAAACGGCCGCACTTTCCTCTTGCGGCGTCTCTTCGCCTGCCTCTTGCGGCGTCTCTTCGCTTGCCTGATCGCTATCGCCGCGCCGTCCGCGCCGCCGCCGCCGGCGTTTTCCGCCTTCTTCTTCCGACCCTTCGCGTTCCGGCGTCTCCGCTCCGCGGCCCGACGGCGCCCGTTCGCCTGTGTCGCCATCGCGTTCGATGCGGAAGTCGGGCGGGATCAGGCCGTCGTCGTTCTCGATCAGGATCGTCGTTTCGTAACGCTGTTCGATCTCGGCCAAAGCCGTCCTTTTTTGATTGAGAAGATACAGCGCAACCGCCGTCGGCACGAAACAGGTGAAAGTCTCGGCCTTGCGTTTCATGCACTCCTCTTCGATGCCCCTGAGGACGTGAAGGGCCGTCGAGTCCGTGGATCGGCGGATGCCGGTGCCGGCGCAATGCGGGCAGGGCTCGGAACTCGTTTCGATCAGACTCGGGCGCAGCCGTTGGCGCGACAGTTCAAGCAGGCCGAACGGGCTGATGCGTCCGATCTGGATACGCGCCCGATCGGAGCGCATGGCGTCCTTCAACTGGCGTTCGACCCGGCTCTGGTTGCGGTTGACTTCCATGTCGATGAAGTCGACGACGATCAAGCCAGCCAGATCGCGCAGTTTAAGTTGCCTCGCGATCTCCTCGGCGGCCTCCAAGTTGGTTCTGAGGGCCGTTTCCTCGATGTTCCTCTCACGTGTCGCCTTGCCCGAGTTGACGTCGATCGACACCAGGGCCTCGGTCGGGTTGATGACGATGTACCCGCCCGACTTCAATTGCACTTCGGGTGAGTGGATGGCCGCCAATTGGTTCTCCACCTGATAACGCTGCATCAGGGGGACGCCGGATTCCTTGTTGGGTTGCACACGCTTGGCGTGGCTCGGAATCAACAGCTTCATGAAGTCCTTGGCGCGCCGGTACCCGTCTTCACCGGCCACGATGACTTCGTCGATGTCCTTGTTGTAGAGATCGCGGATCGAACGTTTGATCAGATCGCCTTCCTCATGGACCAGGCAGGGCGCGATCGATTCCAGGGTCAGTTCGCGGACCTGGTGCCACAGCCTCAGCAGGTACTCATAGTCGCGCTTGATCTCGGACTTGGACCGTTTGGCCCCGGCCGTGCGGACGATGACGGTCATGCCCTCCTGGGTGCCTAGGTCGCCGACAATGGACTTCAGGCGTTTGCGATCGTTGGCGTTGCTTATCTTTCTGGATATACCGCCGCCGCGCGCTGTGTTCGGCATCAGCACACAATACCGCCCGGCCAGCGACAGGTAAGTCGTCAAGGCCGCGCCCTTGGTGCCGCGTTCCTCCTTGACCACCTGCACCAACAGGATCTGGCGGNGTTTGATGACCTCCTGGATCTTGTAGTGGCGCCTCAGTTTCGCCGGGCGCCGGGCTTCGACCTCTTCCAGATCGTCACCGCCCAGCGTCTCGACGCTGCCTTCTCCGGTGCCACCGTCTTCGTCGCCGTCTTCGGTCGAATCGGCCTTTTGTTCGGCAATCAACGCCTCGCGGTCGGCGACGGGGATTTGGTAATAATCAGGGTGGATTTCGTTGAAGGCCAGGAAACCGTGGCGGTTGCCGCCATAATCGACAAACGCCGCCTGCAGCGACGGCTCGACACGCGTCACCTTAGCCAGATAGATGTTTCCCTTGAGTTGCCTACGTGATTCGACTTCGACGTCGAAATCTTCCAGGCGGTTTCCCTTGACGACGACCACCCGGGTCTCTTCCGGATGGGATGCGTCGATTAGCATGCGTTGGGTAGTCATATGGTGTGTAACTCCAAAGCGCGACTTTTCCCAGGGCCGACCGGCCCTCGGATCCGTCACCGCTTGTTCCGATCGTGCCGGAGGCGCTTGTTCCGATCGTGCCGGAGGCGCTTGCGATCAGTCCCATCGCCGGCATTGCCGGTGATGGGGAGGTGTCAATTTCTCGCGCTGCTCTTACCGACACTGAAAAAACTCCCGAGGCCCAACCTCGAACCTCATTCAAGTCCCGCGGCCCCGGATACAAAAGTATGCGGATAATGGCCCAAAACCGGGACAAAACCTTTCGCGACGTTCTCCCCGCCGGCCGCGAACCCGTCAGTCGTTGNTGGGCCGATACAGGCGGATTTTCAAATCGTCACTTTGTTAATCTAACCGTAGGAATTTGGTTCGACAATCACCTTTGTTCAAGGGGATCGGCTCGATCGAATATTCGTTCCAATCCGGGCGGTCGGCATTGCGGTGACGATGATGATTGGAGGTCTGACGGAATTCACTGTATATTTGGTCGAGTTTAGGAGGGATTGCCCAAAATGTTGGGGGTAATGCGGTTTAAACCTTGGCGATGGATATCCGCCGTTTCGATGCTCGTTGCGATTGCAGTGGCGATTGCGGCGGTACCGAAGACGGTCGGCGCGGCCGAGGCACTCGTCACCGATGTCCGGGTCGGCCCTCACGCCAAGGCGACGCGTGTCGTCTTTGAGATCAGCCGCCTCGTTCCGTACCGTATCTTCATGCTCGGCAATCCCAGCCGCGTGGTCATCGATCTTCCGGAAGTCGGTTGGCGCCTGCCTCCGCGGCCGTTGCCGCAACGGGTCGGTGTCTTTGAAACCCTGCGATACGGTCTCTACAAACCGGGCAACTCCCGTGTCGTCGTGGACCTGAAGTCGCCTGCGGTTATCGGCAAGGCCTTCCTGATGGGACCGTCCGGCACCCATGGCCATCGTATCGTCGTCGACTTGAAGCCGGCGACGAAGCGGCAATTCGCCAAATTCCTGAAAACAACGCCGATCGAGGTAAAGCCCGACCAGCCCGGGGCCGTCGCCAAGCCTGTTGTGGCAAGGACAAAGACGCCGGTGGTTGCCGCCGCGACGCGGAGCGTTCCCGGCAACACTAGGAGCGTTCCCGGCAACACTAAACGGGCCGTCACGACGGTCAGGCAGCCCTCATCACCGAAAACGGTCAAGGTTTCGTCCGAAACAAGTGAGCGAGCGGCGGCTTCGTCCTTCCGGTTGGCACCACGAAAACCGGCGCTGCGTCCCGACAAGGCGAAACGCGTGGTCGTCATCGACCCGGGGCACGGCGGACCGGATCCCGGAACCATTGGCCTGTCCGGCTCCTACGAAAAACACATCACGCTGGCCATGGCCCGGACGATACGCGACAAGCTCGAGGCGACCGGGCGCTACAAGGTTGTCTTGACCCGCGACCGCGACATTTTCATCCGTTTGCGTGACCGCATTCAGATCGCGCGTGACTCCGGCGGCGAGCTGTTCATTTCGCTGCACGCGGACTCGATCAAGAACCGCAGGATCAGGGGGCCGTCGGTCTACACGTTGTCCGAAAAGGCCTCCGACAAGGAAGCCGCGGCGCTGGCCGAGAAGGAGAACAAGGCGGACGTGATCGCCGGTGTCGACCTGACCCACGAAAGTCCGGAAATCGCCAACATCCTGATCGATTTGGCGCAACGGGAATCGACGAACCAGTCGGTCCGATTCGCGACCACCCTGCTGCCGCAACTGAAAAAGCAGACCAGACTGCTGCGTAATTCACATCGTTTCGCCGGATTTGCGGTGTTGAAAGCACCGGATATTCCCTCGGTNCTCGTTGAAATGGGGTTCCTGTCGAACCGCGAGGACGAGCGCGCCTTGCGNAGCCAGGGTTACCGCAACAAGTTGGCCATTGCCGTGACTCGTGCTGTCGACGGGTATTTCAGCCAGGTCGAGGAAGCGAGCCGGCGTTAAAGCCCGGGCGAAGCGGTATTATCCATTGTTTGCGCCACAAGGCGGCCATAATCTACCGATAAGCGATTACCCGGTGCCACTCTTGTGATAAAGGTTATTTGTTGGCTGGCCATGGCCGTTGTTACGAGCCGCCGGCGCCTGGAACTCCGACACGATCCCGACAGCGACCGCCCTGAAGTGACAGCCCTGACGTAATACGATGATCCGAGCCCTACTGACGACCCTCGGGACGCTTTTTCTTCTCGCCGCCATTGGTGCCGGCGGGGCGGTCTATGTGTTCCACAAGTTCGGCCGCGATCTTCCCGAATACCGGCAACTGGCCGACTATGAGCCGCCGGTGATGACACGGGTCCATGCCGGTGACGGCCGCCTGCTCGCCGAGTATGCGGTAGAGAAACGCGTCTTCGTGCCGATCCGGGCCATGCCCCGGCGTGTCATCCAGGCCTTTCTCGCGGCCGAGGACAAGAACTTCTACGAACACCCGGGCATCGATTTCCTCGGCGTCGTCCGTGCCGTGATCGTCAATGTCAAGAACCTCGGGTCGAACCGTCGCCCGGTCGGTGCATCGACGATCACCCAGCAGGTCGCCAAGAACTTCCTGCTGACCAACGAAGTCTCGTGGGCGCGCAAGATCAAGGAAGCGATCCTGGCTTTCCGTATCGAGCGCGCGCTCACCAAGAACCGGATTCTCGAGCTTTACCTCAACGAAATCTATCTCGGCTACGGGTCCTATGGTGTTGCCGCGGCGGCACTGAATTACTTCAATAAATCGCTCGACCAGCTTTCCATTGAGGAGACGGCCTTCCTCGCCGCTCTGCCGAAAGCTCCCAACAACTACCATCCGATCAAGAAACCGAAGGCGGCGATCGCGCGGCGCAACTGGGTTGTCGAGCGGATGGTGATCGAAGGTCACATCAACGCGGCGGACGCCGAAGCCGCTAAAGCGCGACCGCTGACCGTCTACAGCCGCGACGAGACCGAGTACGTCTCGGCGCCCTATTTCGCCGAGGAAGTGCGCCGGGAGCTGGCCCAGCGATACGGCGAAGAGGAGTTCTACAAGGGGGGGCTTTCGGTCCGCACGACGATTAACCCCAAGCTTCAGAGCATGGCAGAAAAGACCTTGCACGAAGGTCTTATCGCCTACGACCGCCGCCACGGCTGGCGGGGCCCGCTGTTCGCTCTCGGCGACGATGCCAGGCTCGATCTGCCGGGCGATTGGAAGCGGGCCATCAAATCGGTCGGCCGGCCGGGCGCCCTGCACGGATGGTTCTTGGCCGTGGTCCTCGGGACCGATGCGGAGGTGGTTGAGATCGGCGTCGAGGACGGTACGGCCGGCAAAATTCCCCTGGCCGAGTTGACCTGGGCGCGGGCCTGGAAGGAAGGACAGAAACGCGGACCCAAGGTGAAGGCGCCGTCGGATGTGCTGCAGAGGGGGAACATCGTCGCCGTCGAACAGGTATTTGCCGATGCCGAAGGCAATCCCTATCCGCCGGGTTATTACGGGTTGCGCCAGATTCCTGATATCAACGGCGGCATCGTCGCCCTCGACCCGCACACGGGNCGCGTCCTCGCCATGGTCGGCGGCTATGACTACGATCTCAGCCAGTTCAATCGCGTCACCCAGGCCCTGCGCCAACCGGGTTCCGNCTTCAAGCCGTTCGTTTACCTGGCGGCCTTGGACGAGGGTTACACGCCCTCGACACTGATCCTCGATGCACCGTTCGTCATCGACCAGGGTCCGGGGCTGCCCAAGTGGCGGCCGGCCAACTACACCAAGAAGTTCTACGGACCCTCGACCATGCGGTTGGGTATCGAAAAAAGCCGCAATCTGATGACCGTGCGCCTGGCCCAGACGATCGGCATGGAGAAGGTTTCGGAATACGCCAAGCGGTTCGGTATCGTCGACAGGCTGACGCCGACGCTGGCCATGTCCCTCGGCGCCGGCGAGACCACCTTGATGCGGATCACCACCGCCTATGCAATGCTTGTCAATGGCGGCAAGCGCATCTTCCCGACCTTCATCGACCGTATCCAGGATCGCCACGGGGTCACCGTGTTCCGGCACGACCGGCGCGGCTGCAGCGGGTGCCGGGCCAGCTTCTGGACCAACCAGCCGCCGCCCGCCGTTCCCGACACCCGCCAGCAGATCACCGACGCGGGCAGCGCCTACCAGATCGTTTCCATTCTCAAAGGCGTTGTCGACCGGGGTACCGGCCGGCACATCAGAGCCGTCGGCAAGCCGCTTGCCGGCAAGACCGGGACCACGAACCAGGAGCGCGATACCTGGTTCATCGGCTTTTCTCCCGATTTGGCGGTCGGCGTCTTCGCGGCATTCGATAACCCGACTCCGCTGGGCAAACGCGAGACCGGGTCTTCTGTCGCGGCTCCGATCTTCCGGGATTTCATGACGCTGGCCCTGAAGCAGGAGGCGTCCATACCGTTCCGGATTCCGCCCAATGTGCGGATCGTGCGAATCAACGCGAGAAGTGGCCGCCTTGCTGAACCGGGTGACAAGAACGTCATCTTCGAAGCCTTCAAGCCCGGCAGCGAACCGGCCGGTGAGTCCTTCGTTCTCGAAGGCGAGAACTGGACGCCGGGCGGTGCCGCGTCGGCCGGTCCGGCGAGAGGCATCGGCGGCCTCTACTGAATGACTTTCAATCGATAAAGGTGTTCAAATGGCAGAATCCGACCAAACCGAAAGCAGTCCCAGTGTCCAGATTGCCAATCAGTTCATCGATATGGCGAATACCCATATCCAGAACGGCAGCGACGTTCAGGACATCGCCTCGGGTCTGCGTCATGCGGCGGCGAACTTCTCGGCCTACGCCTTTTTCCGCGACGACCAGATGCCCAAGGACCCGAACACCGCCGTCGAGGAGTTCATCCGCTTTCTCGAGCACTATCTGGATCTCCATAAACCCAAGGAAGCCCCGGGCGAAGGGTTGTTTCAAGTCATCGAGCAGGCGAAGAAGGATCTATAGCGAACTCGCATCGCTCGATCTTCTTGGCACTGTCGGTCATCGGCGAAAAGCCCTGGTTGAGGTCCCGTGAAACAGCTGGTTCAATTTCGCCCGACGGGTAGCTTTTTCGCCCACGCCTTCAAAGCAGCGTTCCGCCAGCATCATCGCGAAGCGATTCCCTATCTTCGCAAGTTGATCCCGCCCGACGGCACCGTCATCGACGGCGGTGCGCATGCTGGCCAGTTTTCGAAACTCTATGCCGGTCTTGCCGGGCAGGGGCACGTGTTCGCCTTCGAACCGGCAAGCTACACGCGAGCCGTATTACGCATCGGCTTGCTGTTCAGTGGCAGCACCAACGTCACCGTCATTCCCATGGCGCTCAGCGATCAAGAGGGAACTCAGCTGCTCAGCATGCCGATCAAGAAATCCGGTGCCGTCGATTTCGGGTTTCCCATTTGGGCGGGGAATCCGACCTCGCCGATCGTTACGAGCTCAGGCATGACGTCGTCGCCGTTACGACCCTCGACCAGTTTGCCGAAAACATCGGGCTTGAGCGCCTCGATCTCCTGAAACTCGACACCGAAGGTTTTGAGTTGCGCGGCCTGCGCGGCGCCGAAACCTGCATTTCCCGGTTTCGGCCGGTCATCATCTGTGAACTCAATGCGGCGGCTCTCAGCCGGGCCGGCGATACCGTCGACGGCGTCCATGCCTTGATGGCGGAACACGATTACCAGTGTTTCACCGGCCACGACGTCACCGACGGCGAACTGATCCCGACGGACGGACTCGTCGACGGCGACTACGTGTTTTTGCCGAAGGAAAAGATGGCAGGCAACTGACCATCGGATGCCGGGTGAAAGATTGCATTTTCGCGGTGGCGGCCCGGGGCCGAGTGCAATTACTCGGCCGCCATCATCGCGGGTTTTCTGCCATTGGTCAGGGCCCGCGCGATCCAGGCATGGAACGCGTGTGTCGGCGGGTCCATGGCGGGCGAGAAAACGCCACCATCGAAACCCGGCGACGATCGGCCCCGTTGCATGCTTTCGACGGCATCGCGATCCTCTGCGAAGATGGTCCGCCAAAGCTCCCGGTTTGCGGGCCGCGACAGATCGAATTCGGGGCCGCGCACCATTTCTGCGTAGTAGTAGATTTCGAAGCGTTCGCGGGTCCGGCTCGGCCCGTCAGGCTGAATGAGACCGGCGAAGAAGTGGTCGCGGTGGATGCCCAGCAAAACGTTGGGGAAGAGCGCAATGTACTCGGCGCCGGTTTGCCAAAAATCGGAGAGATTTTTGGCATCGGGAAAATGCGGTGCGTCGTCGGGAAAGGTCGGGGAATAACATTCGCTTCCCTGACCGCTAAACGTTTCCTCGACGATCGCATAGTGACGATCGAGAGGGGAGTATTTGTTCAGGCCTGGATGGACCCAAGGAAGGTGATAGGCCTCGCAATAGTTCTCGACGGCCAGTTTCCAATTGCATTCGAGTTCGAACTCGATCGTACAATCGGCGCCTGCGTGAACGAGTTCCACGGCATCGAATTCACGCCACCGCTCGGCTACGGGCCGGATGTAGTCGGAAAAACCCTCGGCGGTTCCGGAAAGGTCGATGAAGACCAAACCGAACCACACGACGCTTCGAACCGGCTTAAGCCCGATGCGGTCTCTGTCGAAACCGGGACACGAATGCTTGCCGGGTCCGCCCACGTGAGGCGTGCCGATCAATCGACCATCCATCGCATAGGTCCAGGCGTGATAGGGGCAAACCACGGCCTTTCTGATATGGCCAGGCGTTTCGACCAGAATGCGGCCCCGATGGCGACAGACATTGTGGAATACCCGGATCTCGTCGTCTTCGCCTCTGATCAGCAGCAGCGGGAGGCCGGCAAATTCGAAGGGAAAGAGGTCGCCGGCGGCCGGAGCGTCCTTGGCGAAACCCGCGCACGCCCAACCGCCTGCGAAGACGGTATCTCGTTCTCGCAGGAATGCGTCGGCACCGGTGTAGCAAGGATTGGGTAAACCGCGTGCTGATTCAATCGGCTCAACCGCTCGCGCCAAATCCTGTTCATTGATTTGAAGTTGATCCAGAGACAAACTTTCAACGCTCATGCCATACCCCCTAGTGTTCGTCGATTTCGCCAGCAAACTGCGTGTGAGCGCCACTTATAACGGCTCAGTATCGATCGATCGAACCGCCGTCAAGATCAGAAAAATTCGATTTTGAGATAACTTAATGTAATCTATCTAGATGCGCCGCAACCTTCCCTCTCCGACCGCCCTATTGGCATTCGAGGCCAGCGCCCGGTTTCTCAGCTTCAAACGGGCTGCCGAGGAACTCAACGTGTCGCCTGCCGCTGTCAGCCGACAGATCCGAAACCTGGAGGAACACATAGGCCAGCCCCTGTTTCGACGCCTTCATAGACAGGTCGAACTGACACCGGCCGGCGTCAGTCTTTTCGAACCGGTCAGGCAGGGATTTGAAGCCATGGCCACCGCCTTGGCGTCCCTCAGGGAGACGAGGCAGGAGCATCAGGTCACGGTCGGTGCCTCCGTTGGTTTCGCTTTTTTCTGGCTTATGCCGCGGCTTGGACAGTTCTCGGAAACCTGTCCGGAGATCACGGTCAATCAGGTCGTTGCCGACGACCCGATCGACATGCTGGATGGCCCGGCCGATTTTGCCATTCGTTATGGCGCCGGTCAGTGGCCGGATCTGGATAGCCGGTACCTGTACGGTGACCGCGTCTATCCGGTGTGCAGCCCCTCCTACCTTGAGACGGTCGGGCATCCGGAAACAATTGCCGATCTGTCGCAAATGGAATTGATCGACATCCATGGGATACCGGGCGATCAATGGCTCGATTGGGCGACGTGGTTCCGATACGTCGGTCATCGGCAGGTCGGGATCAGGAGGCGGTTTTTGACCTATCTAATCGGGATCCAGATGGCTCTTGATGGGCAGGGGTGTTCCCTCGGGTGGCACAGCTTCGTCGGCGAACTGGTCAAACAGGGGCGGTTGGTAAAGCTCCTTGATGTGGAAATACGGTCACCGGGCGCTTTCTTCCTGACGACGCCGGTCGGACGGTCCCTGTCGACCGATGCCAGCATTTTTGCGGAATGGCTGGTTTCCGAGGCGAAGAGGCCGGGTTAGGTCCTGTTGACAGTTAACGCAACCATATCATGGTGCCAACGAGGTGTAGCATGGCCAAGTAGGCTGTGGCGGTCTTTTCGTAGCGCGTCGCAAT
>JGI26658J51805_10000076_pt1 | contig 13586 bp, 6 predicted proteins | sample WorMetHERISLAND2_3_FD_51805 | JGI IMG/M metagenome (IMG submission 51805)
AAGCATGACCAGGCCCCTCACCTTGCACTGGTCTCACTCGATCACACCAACCATGAATAGTCCGTTAACTGTCAACAGGACCTAAGGCCGAATCCGGCGAATCGGACCGCCGATTTTACGAAAACGCCTTCTCTATTTGCATCCGACTCGGCGGCGAAGAACCGTGGATCGCCGGTCGTCCTGTGGATGGATTTGTGGAAGATGTTGAGCAACTTCGGCTTTTCGGGCATCGACACGCTGCGTAGTCTAGACCGCCCGCGCTTCCCGACGATGCCCATCGGTTCGAAACGACGGCTGGTGTAGACTCCATCCATGGCCATCCCCGCCCATTTCCTGGAAGAACTGAAATCCCGCGTCGGGCTTGCCGATGTTATCGGCAAACGGGTCAAGCTGACCCGCAAGGGCCGAGAACACACGGGGCTCTGTCCTTTCCATAAGGAAAAGACACCGTCCTTCACCGTCAACGAGGACAAGGGTTTCTACCACTGCTTCGGGTGCCAGGCGCACGGCAGCGTCTTCGATTTCGTCATGGAAACGGAGGGTTTGGAATTCCGGGATGCGGTCGAGAAGCTGGCGGCCATGGCCGGCATGTCGGTGCCGCAGGACAGCCCGGAAGCGCGGGAGCGCGAACGCCGCCGCCGTACCCTGATCGATGTGACGGAAGCGGCCGCGCAGCACTTCGAACGCATGCTGCACATGCCGGAGGGCCGCGGTGCGCTGACCTACCTCAAGGACCGGGGGCTGAGTGACGAGACGATCCGGCGGTTCCGCCTCGGTTTCGCGCCGGAGCGCGGCGATACGTTGAAATCGGCCTTAGCCCGCGAAGGGGTCTCACCGGAGCAGATGATCGCCGCCGGTCTTCTGATCAAACCGACGGAGGACCGAGGCCGAGGGCTGGAACCCTACGAACGGTTCCGCGGCCGCGTCATGTTCCCCATCGCCGACCGCCAAGGCCGCATCATCGCCTTCGGCGGCCGGGCCCTGGGCGATCGCGAGCCGAAATACCTGAATTCGCCGGAAACACCGCTCTTCCACAAGGGCCGCGAGCTTTACGGCTTCGACCTAGCCCTTCCCGCTGCCCGCAAGACCGATACGGTGATCGTCACCGAAGGCTACATGGACGTCATCGCCCTATCCCAAGCCGGGCTCACCCATGCCGTAGCGCCGCTCGGCACGGCCCTGACCGAGGACCAGATGCGGCTCCTCTGGCGGGCGGTTCGCGAACCGGTGCTCTGTTTCGACGGCGACGCCGCCGGCGCCCGCGCCGCGGCGAAGTCCGCCGAGAAAGCACTGCCGCTGCTCAAACCGGGTTACGGGCTTCGATTCGCCAGCCTGCCCGCCGGCGAGGATCCGGATAGTCTGGTTGCCACGCGCGGCCGGGCCGCCGTCGACGACATTCTCGACCGGGCTCTGGCCCTGTCGGAGGTCATCTGGCGCGCCGAAACGGGCGGCCGCCTGCCGGCGACGCCGGAGGCCAAGGCGGCCCTGCAAAAACGCCTCGACGATCTGACCCGGACCATCCAGGACCCCATGGTGCGCCGTCACTTCTCTTCCGCCTTTCAGGACCGTCTCTGGCCGTCGCGCCCGGACACGCAATCGGGAAGCCGGCGTCTCGGCTGGTCACCCAATGTGCACCTCGGCGACAACGTCGGCATGGACGGCAGGACCGACATCGACACGCGCCGCGAGGAGGTCCTGATGTCGGCCCTCGTCAATCACCCGGAAATCTATGACGATGTGGCTGAACGCCTTGGTACACTTAAGTTTTCGGTCCCGACNCTTGACAATNTGCGCCAGGAGGTTTTAAAGACGCTGGCCGCAAAATCAGGCCTTGATTTCGGGGCGCTGCAAAACCACCTTATTCGATGTGGTTTTTCCGACGTTTTGGCCGAGGTCAACAGCGCGAAGGTCTATGCCCACGGGTACTTCGCAAGGCCCGAGGCGACGCCGGAAGAAGCGCAGGCGGGTTGGAACGAAACGTTCAACCAACTTAGGGGTAAGGATTTAGTCGCAGAGATCGAGGAGGCCGAAAGGAACTTCGCGGAAAACCCGACGGAGGAGACTTGGCATCGGCTTTCTGCGTTAAAAGAACAGCAAAACGACGCGCCCGCAGACGAACTGTCGCACTGACGAAGGGCCGGACCGTTGTGCAGGAACCTCGCATTGAAGAGGCACAGCGGACGAGCCGGGTATCGACGACGGTATCAGCGGAGCGCAGGCGAATAAAGAGCGAGGTTTGAAACTTGGCGAAAGCAGCAACAACCGCGGCGGAAGCCCGCACAGATCAGGAAGAGACCGGCGACAGCCCGCTCCTCGATACGATGGGCGCGGCCGTCAAGAAAATGGTCGCGAAAGGCAAGGAAAAGGGCTTCGTCACCTATGACGACCTGAACACGGCCCTGCCGCCGGACCAGGTTTCCTCGGAACAGATCGAAGACACCATGTCCATGCTCTCGGAGATGGGTATCAACGTCGTCGAGAGCGAGGAGGCCGAGGAAGCGGCCGTAGAAACGAGCGAAGAGGCGGAAACGCCGCAGGCTTCCGGAAATGTCGACGAGCAGGAACTGGGCCGCACAGACGACCCGGTCCGCATGTACCTGCGCGAGATGGGCTCGGTCGAATTGCTGTCCCGCGAAGGCGAGATCGCCATCGCCAAGAGGATCGAGGCCGGCCGTGAGATGATGATCGGCGGCATCTGCGAAAGCCCGTTGACCATCCGCGCCATCGTCCAGTGGCACGACGCGCTCGTCAATGGCGAGATCCTTTTGCGCGACATCATCGACCTCGAAGCGACCCATGGCGGTGGCCCGGGCGGCCAACAGACTGAAGGCGCCGCCGGCGAAGGCTTGGGCGAAGGCGGTGAAAGCGGCGAAACCGAAGATGGTGCCGCCGCAGCGGCGGAGCCGGCTGTAAAGAAGACCGAGGAAACGCCGAAAGCCCAGCCGGCGGCTGAGGGCAGTGAAGACGGTGAAAGCGGCGACGAGGATGCCGACGACGAGGGGAACAACCTGTCGCTATCGGCAATGGAAGCCAAGCTGACGCCTGAGGTGATCGAGAATTTCGAGAAGATCACCAAAACATATAAGAAACTGCACAAGTTGCAGGTGACCCGCCTCGAAGCCATGCAGAAAGGCGCCGAAATCACGCCGGCTCAGGAGAAGCGTGACAACAAGNTGCGCCATGAACTGGTCGAGCTGATGGAGGACGTGCATCTCAACAACTTGCGCATCGAACAGTTGGNCGAGCAGCTCCATGAGTTGAACCGCCTGCTCATCGGCTTCGAAGGCAAGCTCTTGAGGCTGGCCACCAACAGCCGCATCAAGCGTGAGGACTTCCTGGAGCGCTACCGCGGCCATGAGCTCGATCCTGGCTGGCTCCGGCGTGTCTCCAGGCTGACCGGCAAGGGCTGGGACCGGTTCACAAAGAAACACCGCGAAGACATCAAGGCGATCCGCGTATCGATCGCCGAAATTTCGCACGAGGCCGGCCTGCCGGTGACCGAATTCCGGCGCATCGTCTCGACCGTTCAAAAGGGCGAGCGGGAGGCGACCAAGGCGAAGAAGGAGATGATCGAGGCCAACCTCCGGCTCGTCATCTCGATCGCCAAGAAATACACCAACCGCGGCCTGCAGTTCCTGGACCTGATCCAGGAGGGCAACATCGGCCTGATGAAGGCGGTCGACAAGTTCGAGTACCGGCGTGGCTACAAGTTCTCCACTTACGCCACCTGGTGGATCCGCCAGGCGATTACGCGCTCCATCGCCGACCAGGCCCGGACCATCCGTATCCCGGTGCACATGATCGAGACCATCAACAAGCTGGTCCGCACCTCGCGCCAGATGCTGCACGAGATCGGCCGCGAGCCGACGCCGGAGGAACTGGCCGGCAAGCTCTCCATGCCGCTGGAGAAGGTGCGCAAGGTGCTCAAGATCGCCAAGGAGCCGATCTCGCTGGAGACGCCTATCGGCGACGAGGAAGACAGCCATTTGGGCGATTTCATCGAGGACAAGAACGCCGTTCAGCCCCTCGACGCGGCCATCCACGCCAACCTGCGCGAAACCACGACCCGCGTGCTGGCCTCGTTGACGGCCCGCGAGGAACGCGTTCTTCGCATGCGCTTCGGAATCTGCATGAACACGGATCATACCCTGGAAGAGGTCGGCCAGCAGTTCTCGGTGACCCGCGAACGCATCCGCCAAATCGAGGCCAAGGCGCTCCGCAAGCTCAAGCACCCGTCGCGCTCGCGCAAGCTCAGGAGCTTCCTCGATTACTAGGTGCCGAAAGGCGGATAATTTGCTATCCGTCTTATCGTCCTGCCCTCAAGGGCCCGTAGCTCAATTGGTTAGAGCCGGCCGCTCATAACGGTCTGGTTGCTGGTTCGAGTCCAGCCGGGCCCACCATTCTCCATTCGTTTTGGGTTCTCATGAGAATCGTATATGAGCTTTTATCGCGGCCGTGGGCTGGTTCGCCGTCACCCGATCAAACCTCCCAACGGGAATAACCTTCACCAAGCCCGATTTCACGCCACATTCCCTTGAGGTCGGCGAGCAACCCGCCTTTTGCCAGTAAGGAGGCCAACACGCGGCTGTTGAACGCGCGATATACGCCATGGGGGACGGCGCCGATAACGCAATCGTAGCCGGAAACACCGTCCAAATTCGGCAGCAGCTCGATTCCATAATGACGCCTGGCTTCCTCCGCGTCGGCCATGGCGTCATGGGCGTCGACTTGGTAGGCGCGCCGGCCCAGTGCGTTGATGAGGTCGACAGATTTCGAGTTGCGAATATCGGGAACGTTCTCCTTGAAGGTGATGCCGAGGACCAATATGCGGGGCGGTGTCGACGTGTCCGTCAATTTGCCGATGTTCCGAGCGACGCCATCGGCCATGAACTCGGCCATGCCGTCGTTGATCCGCCGGCCGGCCAGGATGACCTCGGGTTCATGTCCGAACTCGCGCGCCACGTGAGCCAAATAGAAAGGATCAACACTGATGCAATGGCCGCCGACGAGACCGGGCTCGAAATTCAGGAAGTTCCATTTGGTGCGCGCCGCCTCGAGAACACTGTGGGTATTGATGCCGAGCTTATCGAAGATCATGGCCACTTCATTGACGAACGCGATGTTGATGTCGCGCTGGGCGTTTTCGATGACTTTCGCGGCTTCCGCCGTGCGGATGTTCTCGGCGACGAAAATATTGCCGTTGGTGACTTTGCCGTAGACTTGCTTCAGGAGGTCCGCGACCTCCGGCGTCTGGCCGGAAACGACCTTGGTGATCTTGTCGACCGAATGCTCGCGGTCCCCCGGGTTCATCCTCTCCGGCGAGTACCCAAGGAAAAAATCCTTTCCACAACTCAGTCCGGACTCCGCTTCCAGGATCGGCCCGCAGACATCCTCGGTGACGCCCGGGAAAACCGTACCTTCAAACACGACGACGGAACCGTTGTTCATCACCGTCCCGACCAGCCGGCAGGCGGCTTCGATCGCACTGAGATCGGGCTCGTTCTCCACGTCAATCGGTGTCGGCACCGTAACGATAAAAAGGTTGGCCTCCTCGATATCCCGACGATCGCTGGAGAAATGAAGCGACGTACCGCGAAGGTCCGAGGAGAACACTTCTCCCGTATCGTCCTTTCCACCACGCAGCTCCAATATCCGAGCCTCATCGACATCGTATCCGACGACGGGAAAATGGCGCGCGAGATGCAAAGCCAGCGGCAAACCCACGTAGCCAAGCCCGACAACGGATATTCTCACGCTTTCTTGTGAAATTTGGACCATGATTTATTCGGTGGTTTTGGGCGGGGTGCGATTATTTGATTGGCAACAGGACAATGTCAATGTGGCGTTTCATGCCTTTTTTTACGGCTATTGCCGTTGCCACAAGATATTGTGGGCTGAGTGTATTTGACAATTCTGTTGACCAATAGATGGGACAGGACCGTTTCTTGAGCGTTGGCGCGAACCCGTGTCGGCGTGACAAATGACCGCCAGCCGCCATGACGACCCTCGTACCACTGCCTCAGATTTCGAAACTGGTCGCGGCTCTAGTTCCCGGTACCGGAAAAGCGTTTCCGCCCTCCGATACCTGGGCAAAAAACGGCGAAACCTCTTCATGGTATTCACGGGGTTCCTTTGCAATTCGCTCCGTTGCCGAGATGTCCCTGGATAGGGGCGAGCGCGAGGGGTTGCGGCTTTGGTTTCCGGACTACTTTTGCAACAGTTCGACTGTTCCCGCGAGAGAAACCGGGTTCGAATTGTGTTTCTATCCGATCAAAGAAGACCTGCAGCCCGATTGGGAGCAATGCCGACAAATCGCCGCGAATCGGCCGCCTGCGTTTTTTATGCTCGTGCACTATTTCGGCCATCTCAGCGACAGCGTTCCTGCGCGGGAATTCTGCGACGAATTCGGTGCCCTGCTTATCGAGGATGGCGCTCACGTCCTGGAGCCCTTTGGCGGCATCGGCGTGAACTGTGACTTTTCCTTTTATTCCCCGCACAAGCTTTTGCCCGTGTCGGATGGGGCGGTTCTTCTCGCCAACACCCCCCGCGCCAAGGGTATTTTCCACGACCATAGAGGAGGGCCGCCCGGAAACATGGCATCAACCGGGCCTTGGGTCGCGAAAAGGGTCATCCAGCACATCATGTTCGACGCCTTGCTCGAACGACGGTTGGTCCAACGCCGCCCCGCGTTTGACGTCGACCTGACACCCGGCCCGCCGGGAAAGGTCAGCGAAATGAGTGTGCTATCGAGGCGCCTGCTGGGGAACCTGGGTGTGGAAACACAGGACGCTGCCAATAAGAGGCAGGCCAACACACATTCATGGCGAACGGCTTTCGAAGGAAAGAGTACGCACCTTCGGTCTTTTTTCGAGACTCGCGAAGACGAAGGCCCCGCCCCTTATCGGTTCGTGTTAAGAGCACCGGACGCAGGTTCGGCGCACACCTGGTACGAACGGCTGTGGCGGGCCGGCATCCCGGTCGAGACTTGGCCGGACCTCCCGCCGGAACTGGCGGTGGACGAGAGCCTTCACGAAACGGCGCTGAGATTGAGAAAGACCTTGTTGTTCCTGCCCACCCACCAGTCTTTTGAGGCCGAGCGGTTCGTGCGCCGGGTGAAAGATCTGTGACCCCTCAGGCTGGCAGTTCGGTCGTCCCCATCAAGTACTGGTCGATGGACCGGGCGCATTGGCGACCTTCGCGGATGGCCCAGACGACCAAGGACTGCCCCCGGCGCATGTCGCCGGCGACGAAAACCCGCTCGATCGAGGACTTGTAGTCGGACTCATTGGCATGGACGTTTCCGCGCCCGTCCAATTCGACACCCAACTGCTCGAGCAGTCCTTCCGCCACCGGATGGACAAAGCCCATGGCCAGCAGCACCAGGTCGGCATTTTTCTCGAACTCGCTATCCGGAATCTCACTCATTTGCGTGCGCCCGCCGTCATCGGCGGCCCACTCGAGGCGCACGCCGTGAAGCGTCTCGACCTTGCCGTCGCTGCCGGAGAACGCCTTGGTCATCACGGACCATTCACGCTCACATCCTTCTTCGTGTGAGGTCGACGAGCGTAGTTTCATCGGCCAGTTGGGCCAGGTCACCGCCTTGTCCTCCTTTTCAGGCGGTTTCGCCAAGAGCTCGAATTGGGTAACTGACGCCGCACCTTGGCGCGCCGAGGTGCCCACACAGTCAGACCCGGTATCGCCGCCACCGATGACGATGACGTGGCGCCCTTCGGCGGGGATGGCGCGATCCGACGGGATATCGATCCCGGCATTGCGGTCGTTCTGCTGCGACAGGAAATCCATGGCGAAGTGGACTCCATCAAGCTCGCGGCCGGGCACCGGCAGGTCGCGCGGGTGTTCGGAGCCGCCGCAAAGGGCAATTGCATCATACTCCTTGAGCAGCTTCTCGGTCGGCACGTTGCCGCCGACATGACTGTTCGGCCGAAACTCCACCCCTTCCGCCTGCATCTGCGCCATGCGGCGATCAATCAGCGACTTGTTCATCTTGAAATCGGGGATGCCGATGCGAAGCAGGCCGCCGATTCGCGCGCTCTTCTCAAAGACGACGACCTTGTGACCGGCCCGTGCCAACTGCTGGGCACAGGCGAGGCCGGCGGGCCCGGATCCAACGACGGCGACCCGCTTGCCGGTCCGGCNTTTGGCGATCTCCGGCCTGATCCAGGCCTCCTGCCAACCGTGGTCGACAATAGCGCATTCAATTGTCTTAATGGTGACCGNCTCTTCCGTGATGTTCAGCGTACAGGCCGCCTCACAGGGTGCCGGACAGATGCGGCCGGTGAACTCCGGGAAGTTGTTGGTGCTGTGCAGGATATGTAAGGCTTCGCGCCACTTGTTGCGGTAGACGAGATCGTTCCACTCCGGAATAATGTTTTTGACCGGACAGCCCTTGTGGCAGAAGGGGATGCCGCAATCCATGCACCGGGCGCTTTGGCTGGCGACGTCGCCAGGGCTCATGTCGATCATAAATTCGTCGTAATGGCGGAGCCGTTCATCGACGGCGGCATAAGCGCGTTCGCGGCGGTCGATTTCAAGAAATCCGGTTGGCTTACCCATGATCTCAGCCTCCCACCGCCAGGCTGATGCCGTCGTGCTCGGTGGCCCGCGACTTGGCTTGCATTTCCTGCAAGGCCCGCAGGTATTCGACCGGCATGACCTTGACGAACTTGGGCAGATAGTCGCTCCAGTGATCGAGGATCTCCTTGGCCCGTGCACTGCCCGTGTAGCGGTGGTGCTGCTCGACCAACCCGCGCAACCTTTGTGCGTCGTAACGGGTCATATCGCTCGAGATGTCGACCTTGCCGATGGTTTCCAGGTCACCGGCCTGGGCCTCTTCTTCCTTCATGTAGCGTTCCTCATCGGCAATCGGCTCGATGTCGACCATGCTCATGTTGCATCGTTGTTCGAAGGTGCCGTCCTCGTCGAGGACATAGGCGATTCCACCCGACATACCGGCAGCGAAGTTTCGGCCCGTCGATCCAAGTACGACGACGATACCGCCGGTCATGTATTCGCAACCGTGATCGCCGACGCCTTCGACCACGGCCGTGGCGCCCGAGTTGCGCACGGCGAAACGTTCGCCTGCGACACCGCGGAAATAGCACTCTCCCGAAATGGCCCCGTAAAGTACCGTGTTGCCGATGACGATGTTCTCTTCCGGCACGATCGGGCTCTCCTGGGCCGGATAAACGCAGATCCGGCCGCCGGATATGCCCTTGCCGACATAATCGTTGGCATCGCCCTCCAGCTCCAACGTCACCCCGTGGGCCAGCCAGGCCCCGAAGCTCTGACCGGCGTTACCCTTAAGCTTGATGTGGATGGTATCGTCCGGCAGCCCGGTATGCCCATGGACCTTGGCGATCTCCCCGGACAACATGGCGCCGACCGTGCGGTTGATGTTGTGGATTTCAGTCTCGATGCTGGCCGCGCCCTTGCCGTCTATGGCGTCTCGTGCCTGGCGGATCAGCTCGTGGTCCAGAGCCTTGTCGAGACCGTGGTCCTGGTCTTCCTTCTGGTAAATGGCGACGTGGTCAGGCACATCCGGCTGGTGCAGCAAGTCGGTCAGATCGACTCCCTGCGCCTTCCAGTGTTCGATGGCTGGCAGCATGTTCAGCGCTTGCGTCTGACCGATCATCTCGTTCACCGTGCGGAAGCCGAGTTCAGCCATGATCTCGCGGACTTCCTCAGCGACGAAGGTGAAATAGTTGACCACATCCTCGGGCTCGCCGGTGAAGCGCCGGCGCAGCCGCTCGTCCTGGGTGGCGACGCCGACCGGGCAGGTGTTGAGATGGCACTTGCGCATCATGATGCAGCCTTCGGCAATCAGCGCCGCCGTGGCGAAGCCGAACTCATCGGCACCTAGCAAAGCGCCGACGACGACGTCGCGGCCGACACGTAAACCGCCATCGACCTGGACGGTGATACGGCCCCTGAGTTCATTCAGCACCAATGTCTGCTGCGTCTCAGCGAGGCCGATCTCCCAGGGACTGCCGGCATTGAGGACAGAGGTTATCGGACTGGCCCCAGTACCACCGTCGTGGCCCGAGATGGTCACGTGATCGGCATGCGCCTTACTGACCCCTGCCGCCACCGTCCCGACGCCCACCTCCGAAACCAACTTGACGGAAATGCGGGCGCCAATGTTGACGTTCTTCAGGTCGTGGATGAGTTGGGCCAGGTCTTCGATCGAGTAGATGTCATGGTGCGGCGGTGGCGAGATGAGGCCGACTCCCGGAGTCGAATGACGGACCTTGGCGATCCTCTCATCGACCTTGTGGCCTGGGAGCTGGCCACCCTCGCCGGGCTTGGCGCCCTGTGCCATCTTGATCTGGATATCGTCGGCGTTGACCAGGTACTCGGTGGTCACTCCGAAGCGGCCCGAAGCTACCTGCTTGATCGAGGACCGCATGGTGTCGCCGTCGGACATCACCTCGAAACGCTCGGCCTCTTCACCGCCCTCGCCGGTATTGGACTTGCCGCCCAATCGGTTCATGGCGATGGCCAGCGTTGTATGAGCTTCCCAGGATATGGATCCGAAGGACATGGCACCGGCGGCGAAACGCTTGACGATCTCGGAGACCGGTTCGACCTCGTCCAAGTGCACCGGTTCGCCGACCGGCCGCAGTTCAAATAGGTCGCGCAGGTTCTTGGCCTGAGCCGAGCGCTCTCGGATAAGCGCCGAGAACTCCTTGAACTTGGCATAGTCGCCGCTGCGCACCGCATGCTGCATCAGGGAAATGGTTTCCGGCACCCAGATGTGGTCCTCGCCGCGCAAGCGGAAGGCCAAGTCGCCGCCAACATCAAGCCCGTCACGGAAAATCGGCGCGTCGCCGAAGGCGATGGCATGGCGCTCTTCCGTCTCGCGGGCAATCTCGGTCAGGCCGACACCTTCGATCTTGGTCGGCGTGCCAGTGAAATAGGTCTCGACGAATTCGCTGTTGAGACCAACGGCGTCAAAGATCTGCGCCCCGCAATAGGACTGATAGGTGGAGATGCCCATTTTCGACATCACCTTGAGGATGCCTTTGTCGATCGCTTTTACGTATCGCGTATGGGCTTCCTGGATGGTCAGGTCCTCACCGAACTCCTTGGTCAGGTTGGACAGCGCATCGAAGGCAAGATAGGGATTGACCGCCTCGGCACCATAGCCGGCCAACAGGCAGAAGTCGTGGACGCGCCGCGCTTCGCCGGTCTCGACCACGAGGCCGACCTCGGTCCTGAGACCCTTGCGGATCAGATGAAAATGGACGGCACCGGTGGCCAGGAGCGCCGGTATGGCGGCATGGTCGCTGTTAATGCCACGGTCCGACAAAATCAGGATATTGTAACCGCGGTCGCGGACAACCTGTTCGGCCCGTTCGCAAAGCTTGTCGATGGCGTCGCCCATGCTCTGCCGGCCTGGTTCGATCACCGGATAGCAAATGTCCAGGGTATAGGTGCGGAACGAACCGTCGACCTGGTTCTCGATGCGACGGATCTTCTCGAGATCCGTATTGGTGAGGATCGGCTGCTTGACTTCGAGGCGCTTATTGCTGCCGCCCGACTTGAGGTCGAGTAAGTTGGGGCGGGGACCGATCAGGCTGACCAGGGACATCACCAGTTCCTCACGGATCGGATCGATCGGCGGGTTGGTCACTTGGGCGAAGCGCTGGAAGAAATAGTCGTAGAGCATACGCGACCGGTCGGACAACGTCGCCAGCGGGATATCGCGGCCCATGGAGCCGATCGGATCCTGGCCGCTGGTCGCCATCGGTTTGAAGAAGACCTTGATGTCCTCACGCGTATAACCGAAAGCCTGCTGCTGATTGAGCAGTGTTGCCCGATCCGGCGTCATCGGTCCGACCTCGGGCCTGAGGTCGCTCAGGTTGATCTGGGTGGCGTCCAGCCAATCCTGGTAGGGCCTGGCATTGGAGATCTCAGATTTCAGTTCCTCATCGGAAATGATGCGGTGTTCATCGAGATCGATGAGCAGCATCTTGCCCGGCTGCAGGCGCCACTTCTTGATGATCTTCTCTTCCGGGATCGGCAACACGCCGACTTCGGAAGCCATGATGACGAGACCGTCGTCGGTGACCACGTAACGGGCCGGCCTGAGGCCGTTGCGGTCGAGCGTAGCTGCGATCTGGCGGCCGTCGGTGAATGCCATTGCCGCCGGACCNTCCCAAGGTTCCATGACCGCCGACTGGTACTCGTAAAAGGCGCGCCGGGCCGGGTCCATCTGCGGATTGTCGGCCCAAGCCTCGGGGATCATCAGCATCATCGCTTCCGACAGCGAATAGCCACCCAAAATCAACAGTTCGAGGGCATTGTCGAACGTCGCTGAATCCGATGATCCGTCGCCGATCAACGGCCAAAGTTTCTCCAGGTCCTCACCAAGGACTTCGGAGCTCATGTTGTGGCGGCGCGCGTTCATCCAGTTGATGTTGCCGCGTAGCGTATTGATCTCGCCGTTGTGGCTGAGGTAGCGGAACGGCTGGGCGAGGCGCCAGGACGGGAAAGTATTGGTCGAGAAGCGCTGGTGAAAGAGCGCAATCGCCGTCTTGAATTCCTCGTCTTGGAAATCGAGGTAGTACTTGGCCAGGTTCGGCGCCAGCACCATACCCTTATAGACGATTGTGCGGCTCGACAACGAGGTGACGTAGAAATNCTGGGCCGCCTCCTGGATGTAATCCCAGATGGCGTGATGGGCCTGCTTGCGGATGACGTAGAGCTTGCGTTGAAANGCCGCCTCGTCGGGCGTATCCGAACCGCGGCCGATCAAGACCTGACGAATCACCGGTTCATTGAGTTTGACGCTCTCACCGAGCACTGAATTGTCGGTCGGCACCTCGCGCCAGGCCAAAAGGTCTTGTCCCTCGACGGCGGTGAACCGATTGATGGCGTTGGTGCACTTGGCCCTGAGCTTCTCGTCCTGCGGCAAGAAGACGGTCCCGACCGCGTATTCACCGAGTGGCGGCAAGGCGACGCCTTGTTTGGCGAATTCCTTGCGCAGGAAGCCGTCGGATTGCTGGATCAAAATGCCGGCGCCGTCGCCGGCCAGGGGGTCGGCGCCAATGGCGCCTCGGTGATCGAGGTTCTGGACGATTTTGAGCGCCTGGTGGACGATCTCGTGCTTCGGTTCGTTGTTGATATCGGCGATGAAACCGAAACCGCAAGCGTCGTGTTCAAAGGCCGGATCGTATAGGCCTTGCTTCTTTTGCTGACGGTATGCGAACCGGCCGGTGGTTGCGCCTGTCTTCTTATTTGTGTCCCTCATGCGTCTTTCCCGCACTTCCCTCGAAAAAAAGAGCCCTTTGATAGCAAAGGTGCCGGGTTCGCCCAATCAGAAAATTCCGCCCCGACGCGATTGGAAAATGGTCACTGGGGGCCCCGATTGCAAATGCTCATGCGGTCCTGCGGTTGCGGGGTAGAGGTTCGCAGAGGCGTCCGCCCACGCTGAGGTGGTGAGANTCTACCATCTTTACANCCTGTGATAAAAATCAGTATAAACTTAGGGGCTGTCCTAGCTAAGGACGTTTTTGTCTCGAATTCACCCATGTCTTTAATTGGTTAAGCAGTTCCCGGTGATC
>JGI26658J51805_10000079_pt1 | contig 13502 bp, 4 predicted proteins | sample WorMetHERISLAND2_3_FD_51805 | JGI IMG/M metagenome (IMG submission 51805)
TTGATTTTAAAACAGCCAGTTTACCTATCTTGGGGTTCTGATCCACTCTTCCTGCAGTAGTGAACCGGAGATACGTCGGAGGTGTGCTATGACCAGAACTGCTATGCAGAAACTTGATCATCGCATATGGCGATCACGTATAGCGATTTCAACTAAACTCCACCTGTACAATACCTATATCCTCCCTATTATGTTGTACGCATCGGAATGCTGGACAGTTAACAAAGCAGACGCACTTCGAATTGATGCGCTGGATCAGTGGTGCCTGCGAAGAATTCTCGGCCTCAAATGGTCGGATTTCGTGAAGAATGAAGATGTCCGCATTGCCACTCAGCAGCCTCCACTTTCCTCTGTTGTGAAGACCCGTCGCCTCTCTCTGTTTGGCCATATAGCCCGAATGAATGAGTCGGCAGATGCTAGCCGTATCCTCTTTGAACCACCCTCAGAGGTCTGGAGGAAACCTCGCGGACGGCCTCGCAATTCCTGGGTCCGGACTGTTACTAATGACCTGGCAAAATCCTACACTGGGCTTCCGGAAGCAAGAGAGGCAGCTCAGGACCGGGCTCTCTGGAGGATGTTTACGAAGCATAGCGCAACGCACTCGTAGTGGTGCACGCTCATATTGGATGGAGTACCATTGCTACCTCTATTATTTAGTCAAAACTTGACTACTGTAACACTCTCTACTATAATCTTCCCCAGTCTGAAATAAATCGTGTGCAGCAGACTCACAATTGTCTTCATATGCAGAGGATAAAGCTCCTAGATATTCTCATATCATACCCGTCCTCAGATCTGTGCACTGGCTCAAGATTTACAAACGCATTGAATATAAAGTCTCACTCACTTATAAAGTTCTCACAACCAGCCAACCTGACTAGCTACTGTACATAGCCTTTCCTCCATAGTCTCTCTAGTTCCATTTAGACTGCCTAAATGGTTCTGGAACTTGGATCATATGTGGTGGGCTCTGGCGTTTGTTTTACTGTTGTTTTTGTATATTTTCGTTTTTGATGTGCTAGATTCAGCTGACCACACTCAGCTTTCGCATTAAACTCTTGTATCATACTACCCGGTACATATTGTGTGATAAGTAGTTGTGAAATTGTGTGTTTTGTACAGTTTTCAGCACGGCAACCAGGAATTCACAGTCTGGAGCAGTTGTGCATGATAAACGTCACGCATGTTACTACTGTGACATGCTTGTGACAAATATTGGCCGACACTATCAAGAGATACATTCCGCAGAAGCTGAAGTTAAACAATTGTGCCAAACTGGTAATAAGAAGGAAAAACAGTTTCAGTTGGCAAAATTGCGTCTGTTAGGCGACTACCATCACAACCTGAAAGTTATTCAGACACAAAAGGGCTTAATGATTTTGGTCCGGCGTCCTTCTCATGGCCATACCCCAGACGTGGGGGATTATTTACCGTGTACACTGTGTTTAGGATTTCTCCACCGAAAAGACCTCTGGCGGCATATTAAGCACTGCCCATGTCGTGTGGAACCTTTGGAAGCACATTCATTTCGAAGATATCAAATGGAAAGCCGACTTCTCTTAGCTCCAATACTGAATGACTGTTCTTCTGCTAGTCAGGCACTGCAGAACGTACTGAGCGTCATGAAGAAAGATACAATAGGCTTAGTAGCTAGGAATGATCCTCTCATTTTGTCTTACGGAAGCATATGTGCAGACAAGATGGCAAGACACGAAACCACATATGTTTCGCAAAAAATGCGCCAGCTTGCTAGATTGCTCATGAAACTGAGAGAACTGAAAGGTTGTGCAGATGCACACCTCTCAGATTTCCTATCTCCAGATTCATTCGACGATGTTGTTTCAGCAGTGAAGTTAGAATGTCAGTTTGTACCGTCAGACGAGCAGCACTTGGCTCGTCTAAGCACACCGTCATTGGCAATGAAACTTGGGCATGCACTACAGAAGTGTGCATCCATGCTGCGAAATACAGCACTGAAGGCAAGAGACAGTGACCTGGCATCGTCTGCAGCAAACTATCTACTTGTGCATGCTTCCGAATGGCCTCAAAGAGTGTCTACATTTGCACTGCGAACTATTCAACTGGATCGACAGAATAAGCCAGAAGTGCTTCCGTTAACAGGTGACATCATAAAATTAAGTAAATACCTTGATGTTGAATTGAAAGAGAAAACAGCTTCCTATGAACAGGAGTGCACTGCAGTGCATTATGAAGAACTGGTGCAGGTCACACTGGCCAAGCTCATCACTTTCAATAAACGACGGTCAGGTGAAACTGAGCGAATAGAGCTTCATCAGTATGCTCATTTGCCACATGTAATTGGATTGGCCAATGCAGAATTTTCTGCTACACTTAAGCCTTCAGAAAGAAAACTTTGTGAGAGACTGCACGTGTTAAGTATTACTGGTAAGCGAGGTAGAACAGTGCCACTTCTGTTAACATCAGACCTTAAGAAGGCAATGGATCTAATTGCAAATACTGAAATGAGAACAGCCGTGGGAGTGAGTCCATCAAATGTCTACGTGTTTGCTCGTGCTTGCATATCTTCACCTCATCCATTCCGAGGTAGTGACTGTGTGAAGAAGTGTGTTACCGCAGCAGAGTGCGAGCAACCAGAAACAGTCACAAGCAAATATATGCGAAAATATATCAGCACTGTTTCACAAGTTATGGCTTTGACTCCAAATGAGCTTGAATGGCTCACTGGTCATCTTGGACACAACACAGATGTGCATAAACTTTTTTACAGAATGCATATCTCCACAATAGAGTTGGCAAAAGTAAGCAAGTTGCTTATTGCAGTTGACGAGGGAAAAGCCCACGAATTTGCTGGAAAATCTATGGAAGAGATAGCTGTTGATGGTTTTGACGTGAATGATTTGAAGACAGCTGATGGCAGTAATCCTGAATCAGAGAAAGATGTGGAGCCATCTGACGACAGCAGTTCTGACCAGACAAACATTACATGCAAGAAGACCAAAAGAGTTGCTCGAGTAAGACGTCAGACAACCAGGAAACGTATGCTATCAGTGGAGAATGACAGTGATGAAAGCTCGGGAGTACCATATAGAAAATCCCGCAAAACTGTGACGAAAGTTGCATGGTCAACTGATGAGAAAGAGGCAGTACTGAAGTCATTGGGCATGTATCTAAAAAAAGGAACTGTACCAGGCAAAAAAGACTGTGAGAAAGCAAAAGCTGATAGTGGCAATGTCTTGGCTAACAGATCTTGGTTTCAAATAAAATACTATGTGAAGAATACAATTACTGCAAGCAAGAGACTGACCAAACAGTGTTGACTGACTGGTCACTGATGATGATAGTGTCGAGACTGCTGATGCAGCTGAACTGTCTTCCTGAACTAACATTTGTTTGCATTAGTGACATCTGTCGTCTGTGAAGACGACAATCTTAGCATGACTGACNATGTTAATTTCTGCTACTGAATTGTCCATGTGTTTGTCAGGGGTGGCACATTTTGTTAGCTGGAGCTTTCTAATTTACCTTACTGCGTGGCAGGTGTTATTCATATTCATATCATACAATATGCATGGAATGACAGAGAAGGTAAACATTAATTTTACCATTACTTAACTAAAACAAAAATTAAATATTGTCAAAACATGTAATTTTGAGCCAAACCTATAATCTAGTAGAAAATAGAAAAATATATTGTCGGCAGTTTGTAGTAAAACACATATATCATGCCATAAGTCTTATGAGTAAATAGTCAGTTATTAAAAACTGAAAACCACACGTATTTGCTGTTTCATATTCCGATTTGTTGTATTGCATCGAGTCATAGCAACACAAGAAATAAGAACTAAACGTCTACAACTACAATGTGGGTACTTTATGCCCCGTTGGTATGTCCGTTGATATCCCTTGGTGCCACCCCTGCTGTTTGCGTTAATATTTCTGCTATTCTCACATACTTCTTAATTGATTTTGTCAACAGACTTTTTTGCGATTGCCAACTGGACTAGTTTCCCCAGTTTTATGGTAAATTAAAGACGATTGCATCGTAAAAGAAGAATGAAGTGCTTTGTCACTTCACTGTCAGCTGCCTGCAAATTATCAAGCTATTGCATGCACAGATATCTGAAATGAGCAAGCTATTGCACGCTTACGTGGGAACAATTGATGTTTCTAATAGTTGAAATGCATGGAATCTCGTACGTAAAGTGACATTAAAAATTTAAACAAATGTATTCCGGCTTAGATTCACGTTTTGTATTTTTGCCATACTGTGTAAAACAGTTTTCTCCATCTTCAGTGTTTCAGTTCACTGAACTGCTTCTTACAAAAAAGTGTGGTGTTACCACACTAAGTTAATTTTTGGAATGGGAGAGGTTTCAGTTATGAAAACAAGATTTATCTCAAGTCCAAGATTTTGTTGTTGTAATCATTGTAAAAACTAGGTATCGTTGATTGTTGGATATCTTAAGTTATGCCATTTGGCCATCAATCATCGGTGAAAATGAAACTGAAATTGTGCCGATACTTAACCCTTTGATGCCCACTGTTGCAATATGCAATGTACATTATCATACATGTATACAGCATACTGTGCCAGACCGGATTAAGCCGTCATTTGTAATTTTTGACATCTAGGCACTCGCACGTCAAAAATTACAAATGACTGCTTAACTCGGTCTGGCACAGGATGCTTTATAGCTGTATCCATATGGCAACAGTGGGCGTTAAAGGGTTACCTAAAGTTGACATCATATGACTGTAACTGTTATTAAGACTCAAGTTATTGAAGTTAAAGCTGCTGAACTTAAAAAGAATGTAATAATTAAGAATTATTTAGCTCTTGTACTAGTTCCATCCATCCGAAACATGACCTTGCCTTCAAGAAATAGGACAAAGTATAAAACTACAGTATAGAATTTATGACAGCTATGTTTACCAATATGAAACAATTTCGCCACCACTTTGTACTGTGACGGTTCGATGTATAGTAGGCAAATAACTGATTCAGCGGTCGATGCGGTTCTGACAGTGGCGTATTTAGAATGTGCGAAAGGAGCGGACCCATGGGGTCTGGGGACGGAAGTCCCAGTTGGGTCCAGAGGCAAGCTAACGCTTCTTTGTTAATGAATGTCTAAATTTTGATGTTCTGGAAGACAAAAAACTTAATAAAGCGGCAAAATGTCATAATAAAAATTAGGGTCGGCTGAAAGCGGAGGCGCAAGCCCTTCCCCTAAATACGCCACTGGCGGTTCACGTATTGTAGTCAATAATCCATAAGCGCTTGTTATATACAATGAGAGACAATTTCATAGGCCTACACTTTGGTAAGTTCTACGACTCTTAGAGTACACTTGAAGGTTACACATTTGGAGTCTATAAAGTCAAACATATTTAGTGGCTGTATGATTTTGAGAGTCGAGTTGTAATTACACAGTAGGAGTCTATTATGTCATACACACTACTGATGACTTGCTGATCTGCAATATCTTCAGAGTCCACTCCACATTTGGAGTCTATAAAGTCAAACACATATTTAGTGGCTGTATGATTTTGAGAGTCCAGTTGTAATTACACAGTGGGAGTCTATTGTGTCTTACACACTACTGATGATACTCGTAGCGTAAGGCATGTTTAGAGTCCACTGTCTACTGGTAGCTACACATTCATAAAGTTATACACACATCAAATTTAAAATCACTCCCAATACTGAACTGAACAATGCTTGAAAACAATACATCTGTTAAGACTAGATTTTACAGATACTATGAGATAGAATGACATCAACAGCTTAACATTAACATACAACATGCCAAGCTGTCGCTAGGATAGCCGACCATACTGCCTCAAAGCAGACTAGGTAGTAATTACCGATTGTTGCTAAATAGCATCTCTAGCTGTTTTCGCGATATTGTATTCTAAGCGTATTGGGGTCACGAGTTCGAGCCTTCGTGTCACGAGACGTCATTGGTCACGTGACCATTTGATTGCCCATATACGATACGATTCAAAAAAGAGTTTAACGTGGACTGAAAGGCTGAGTGATCAGCTTAATCTAGCACACGTAACAAGAAAAAAAATAAGAAAAAGATAAAAACTAAAACATAACAAACGCCAGTGCTCACTTAGTTCAGTACAGGTTTAAGATAGGCCTAGTCAGGAAGGAATAACAGTGACTATGGAGGAAAGGATTTGTGAAAGAGATGAGTTTTAAGTCTGGAGTGAAAGACCGAGGGAGTGACAGATGAGGTGACTGTGGTGAGGTGATATGCGCAGGACGAGGTGAACCAGAAGGAGAACGAGCAGAATGAGGTTGACGGAATGAAGAAGCGGGTTGATTCCACCGGTATAGGCCTTAAGGTGATGCATATCCAAAAGTACGGTGTGAGACTTAGGAAGATTGTTGTATATAGAGAGTTACACTTAGTCAAGTTTAGAGTGCACAATAGAGGCAGCGATAGTAGGCCTACTGGCTGTTTTAGAATCGAGTAAGGACGGATACAGCACAGCTCTCGGGTATGAGAATAGAGCTCTAGACTTAGAAAGTGATGGGATGTGATTAGAGAAGGTAAGACTAAGATGTTCATCAAAGATAAAACCACGGTTGTGTGCAGAATGAGTGGTATTGAGTGAAGAGTTGTCTATTTTAGAAAGTTGCTTTTTGAGATCAATAATGAGAAAAGAGTTAAGAGTAAGAAGATTAGCGGACACCCAGGAAAAATCTGTTGCAGAGCGGTCTGGAGGTGGGCGGAGTTACGAGGATGGAATGAGAAACTAGAAGCCAAGCTGTCGCTAGGATAGCCGACCGTACTGCCTCACAGCACCTTTGGGGGTCACGTGACGTCGTCGGTCACGCGACCATTAGATACTCACTCCATATGTCATTTCCTGTTGATGGTCCTTTGGAACGGAGTATCTAAATCTAGCCGTTTTCGAGATATTGCGCCCCAAGCGTATTGGGGTCACGAGTTTGACCTTTCAAGGTCACGTGACGTCATCGGTCACGTGACCATTTGATAGCCCATATGCCATTTCCTATTGGTGGTCCTTTGGAACCAAGCCCCTATCTCTAACGGTTTCCGAGATATTCAACGTCAAATGTAACGCAGGGTTGACGTGACCTTGATACGACCTCTAAACAAAGGTCAAGGTCATTCATTTTGGTACCAATCGATTTCTCATATACGACTTCCTATAGGCTCTCAATAGTAACTTTTGCTGTAGGACGCACCGTTTAGCCACAATACTTCACGTTACAGACGACAGACAGACGGACGCAACTCTGTACCAATAGCGCGACCGTAAGTACGGTCGGCTAAAAATTGAGTATCATCTGCGCGTAAAGGTGGTGGTTTAGAGAAAGTGAGGAGATGAGAGTGCTGAGTGTGGTGGTATACATGACGTAAAGTAGAGGACCAAGAACAGAGCCTCGAGGAACACCACAAGATGCTTTAGCACGGAAAGAACGGGATGTCAGGTAAGACTTAAACCAGTTTAGGACAGAGCCGTGAGTAGGCCTACATACTCAATACTACAACTCTCATCTATTTAATGAACAGTGGTGACGATATTTTGTGAGCTTTTACAGAGCCGTGAATTCTAAACGAAGATGAAAGCCGAGTGAGTAGGATGTTATGGTCAATCCTGTCAAAAGCGGCAGACAGATCAAGAAGGATAGACACGACAACTTCTGTGATCCGATGGCATTGATGCGATGATCGTGGATATCCTACAGTAGGGCTGTTTCAGTGGAGTAATGCTTGCAGTAGGCAGACTGGTGACGATTGATAAGACCATTGGCGACAAGCTGATCAGTAAGTCGACATTAATATTTCACAACACGTTCGATTATTAGCGCGCGACAACATATAGCATTATGCTTAGCGCGCTATATGCTATCGCCAGTCCGTTTGTCTGTCCGTCTGTCTGTCGATAGGTGGATCAGTCGAAAATGGTTGTAGGTAGGATTATGAAATTTCACCGTCCCTCTAGTTTTGCGGGGTAAGTTTCATCCAGAAATTCCTAGGGGTTCCCCAAGCGGGGGCATCTAAACAAGGGAGGGTGGGTAAAATCAGCAGTTTACCACCCCTCCTTTGTTTGACGCCCCCCAGCGGCGGAACGCCGTAAGATGTCAACGTAATCTATTAACCGCTGAAAAGTACATTTAATGGGCTACAATTCCGTCGCTGATATTGTTGGTCTATCTTCATTCGTTTAGCCGGTGTTGCCTCCCAAAATCGCGAAATCACGCGAAAATCCGATACAATTTGACCTTACAGCAGTTCAACGTTAAACTCCTATATCGTATCGTATCGTATCGTATCGTATTCAAGGTCATCCAAGGTCATCAATCTTGGTGTCAAACTGTCAATGGAAAACCCATATGTGACTTCCTATTAGTCATCAATTGTAACTTTAGCTGTATGTGCTACCATTTTCGAGATATTCACGCTTAAAGATAGAAAACTGCTGATTTTACCCACCCTCCCTTGTTTGACGACCCCGCTCGGGGGGAACCCCTCAGAATTTATGGATGAAACTTACCCCGCAAAAACTAGAGGGATGGGGATACCGTATGGTGAAAATTTCATAATCCTAACTTCAGCCGTTTTTCTATGATACACCCGTCTGACAGACAGACAGACAGACGGACGGGCGATAGCAAATACGCGCTATAGCATATGCTGTTGCGCGTAAAAACAGCGAAATATATAGGCCTAACACATTTCCTACATAAAGAATAGACGGTTACTATGTACACTGTATACGGTTGTGTATACACAACCGTGTAGGCCTATAATCACTCAGCAATCACCGTATGGTCAATAAAGTTTGAAATATCAAACCAAAAAAGTACTACCCTTTACTGAAAAGGTAAGTCTGGTGTCAAACAGTTTTTAGCGCGCGACAGCACATATTCCTGTGCGTTATAAGCCCGTCTGTCCGCTACACGGATGGATCAGTCAACAAGATGCCAACCTGTCGCTAGGATAGCCAACCGTGCTGCTTCACAACAGCTAGACTACAGTGATTGTTGCTATAGCATCTCCAGCTGCTTTATTGCTTTAAGCGTATTGGAGTCACGACTTGACCTTTCAGGGCCACTGACGTCATCGGTCACGTGACCATTTGATTCTACATTGGCCATTTCCTATTGGTAATCCTTTGGAATCAAGTCCCTATCTCAACTGTTTCGAAGATATCCAATGACGAATGAGACGCAATTGTTGACATGACCTTAACGACCTCTATGCAAAGGTCAAGGTCATTCATTTTTGGTACCAATCAATTCCTCATAATAAGACATCCTATAGGCAGTCAATAGAAACTTTTGCTCTAGGACGCACCGTTTAGCCTACGTTACGTCACAGACAGGCAGACGACAGACGGACGCAGCACTGTAGTATAAGCGCGACTGTTAGTATATGGTGGGCTAAAACAGTTCAAGTTAGGATTATGCAATTTTCACCTCATCCCTCTAGTTTTCGCGGGTTAAGTTTCATCCAGAAATTCTTACGGGATCCCCCTGAACGAGGGCGTCAAACAACGAAGCTGGGGTGGAGGAAAACAAACCAGTTTTAGGTTTATGCGTTAATATCTCGAAAACGGTAAGAGAGAATGAGAGATACGTCCATAAGTTTCTACTAGTAACTAATAGAAAGTATGCGCTTTAGCCTTTAGGTTGGCACCAAGATCGATCACCTTAATTGGGTGACCTTGTANTGGTATCATAATTTTCTCAGAATTTCGCAGATTTGGAAGGCAACAACGGCTGAAAGAATACGTTCCTCTCCTGGGTCTACAATCAGAATACGAATACGGTGGGCGAAATGGCGATTTTTCAATTTTTCAATTTCAGATTTCTTTGCTAATGCCTTCAAACACGCACTGCTGTTACGAGCGTAGGCCTACCTGTGCATCAGCTAGGCTTTCTTGTAAAATGTTAGGAATAAAACTAGAAGGCCACACTGTTAAATTGAATCATTTCTGTGGTTACGACACTTGACAGTCAGCAACTGACTGCTACCGCCAGCGGAGCAGCTGTTAAGTCAGCATATACAAGAAATCCTAGCTAACGCTAAGGTAAGCGCGCGACAGCAATGCGTGTATGAAGGCCCCTAGCGATGAAATCTACAATAAATCAACGCAAGGAACATGTGGGCTACAACTCTGTCACTACCTTCATTCGTTAAGCTGTTGTTGCCTCCAAAATCTGTGAAATACCGCGAAATTCTACGAAAAGGTCATCCAAGGTCATTGATCTTGGTGTCACTCGAAAGCGCATATGCAACTTCCTATTATACTCATTAATAGTAACTATGGACGCATCTCTTACCGTTTTCGAGATATTGATGCCTTTAGCTCGAAAATAGCTTGTTTTCCCACCCACCCTTGCTTGACGCCCACTAGCGGAGGAACGCCTTGCATTAACAACGTAATCTATACACCGCTGAAAAGTACTTTTAATGGGCTATAATTTCGTCGCTGACATTGTGGGTCCATCTTCATTCGTTTAGCCACTATCGGCTCCCAAAGTCGCGAAATCACGCGAAATCCCACCAAAATTTGACCTTACAGCAGTTCAAGGTCATCTTAGGTCATCGATCTTGGTGTCAATCGAAATGCCATATGTGACTTCTAATTAGTCACTAATAGTAACTTTGGACTTATCTCTTGCCGTTTTCGAGACATTGACGCTTAAAGCTAGAAAATGGCTGATTTTCTGCACCCCTCCCTTGTTTGACGTCCCAGTTCGGGGGAACCCTTAGAATTTTTGATGAAACCTCCGAAATACTAGAGGCATGAAGCTACCGTATGGCTAAAATTTCATAATCCTGCCTTCAGCCGTTTTCGACTGATCCACCCGTGTGACGGACAGACGGACTGACGGACGGGCGACAGCATATAGCGCGCTTAGCTCGCTATGTATTGACGTTTTGGGGCGCGACAGCATATAGCATATTATGCTATATCTTGTCGAGCCCCAAAAAGTCAATACTGGATCCGTCCATAAATATTAGTAAATAACTGGCTGTGTGCATCGTGCCATAACAACCTGTTTTAGTCGGATGATCAGGGCCTTTTATGTTGCTGCTCCGCTTGCGTGGAATAGACTGCCAACAGAACTTAAAGTGTTGCGATGTACTTCAACCTTGTCTTTTTAGGCAAAAACTAGACACCATCTCAGTCATCAGTCGTCACCATCATTCTCTTCTTCATCCTCGATTCCTCATTACAGAGAATGCGTGTAAACTAAGCTAATTGTGTAAAACGCCATCAGTCTTACTGTTACGGCCGGCCTTGCGTANAGACACTTGGTAAAAAGTAACCTTCACTGTCATCTACCAGATACAGATTGTCATCAGCTGGGCAATCAATCGCCAATGTTCTAATGCGGTCAGTTGGCGAGGACTATAGTATATGATATCTAAGGGAAATCTGCAAATAAAATGTCAACGACCATCGGTTCTCCGTCATCAAAAATTTAATACCTGTGTCGTCAACGTTGCTTGAATGTACTTGTCTTCCCGTTTCGCCGAAACCCATTCGCGCGAAAGCCTTTGCGCGTTTTTCGCGCGTTTAAAATTAAAATAGGCTAAGTAATACCCAATTCTGCATACTAGGAATGTTGGAAAGGCTCAGAATTACAATAGCTCAAAGTTTCGGCTAAAATGTTATTGAAGATACGGAGTACGATTTTTTCCACAAAACAACTGCATTTGCTCACACTATGTACTTTTTCAGAATTCGGCGAAATGGGACTAAACCGCTCGAATCAATCACGTTCAGCACTTACCATCATAAATCACAATCATCATCGTCGATGGAAATCCAGAAGCCGGCCCATGGCCTCTGTTCCGAACAAATAATCAAACATATCATTTAATAATACACTAAAGTAATAGGCTACAATTAGAAAGGGATTATTTCCAGCATGGCTAAATAAGTTTAGTCTAAGAGATTAGTCTGTATCAGTTCAACCAATAGTCATGAAAGTTCACAAATTCTCATAATCACGGCTGGAAAAATCTACGTTTTAAAGATTTTTTTAAAACCTAAAAGGGCAAAGGTCATATTTGTGATCATAGATCTGTCTGCGAACTCAATTTTGTGTCCATATTTGTTTTGTAATAAAACCTCAAAACAAGCTGAAAACCTTTGATATAAACCTAGGTTTCACCAGCCCTGTTGATAATAAAAAAAGATAAAAAAGTAAGAGAGTAAGCAAAATTTCTAGTAGTTGCTGAGATAGGAGCATAGATATAGTATTCACGTCTAGGTGAATTTTGTACAATTATCGAGCAACACATGATTTTCACTNATTTTAGAAGCTTGTAATTTCTGTAATACTGAAGACAAAGTTGAAATTTTCAGGAAACAATTTACTTGTAAACTGCAGATTTTGTACAAAAGTACATTTCTTGAGAATTGTTAGATCTGTGAGAGTGCCTTCATTAATGTGAAAAATTGCAAACCCGTTTGGTACCTAGTACTGTCTTATTGGGTTTTGTCTATGTCTATAATTTTTTACCAACAACAGACCTTGTGCCCACACACCTGAACAGAACAGAAAAATGTGCGACATTATTAGTCTGCTAAAAATAATTATTGGTCTCTAAAAGTATGACAATGTGTCCATCCAAGCACATTTTACCGCGCGATACACTTCAGTACAAAGCGCGGTCTTGCGATCGCATGTCGTCTGTCTGTCCGTACGTCTGTAACGTTGGTGGATTGTGATCACATACGTTGCAATTCTTCCGAAATAATTTCACCGTTTAGTTAGCCAGGGACGTTCACTCTCTGCAGACCCAATCAGGGGTCTACTCCAAGGGGAACACCCGGAAATTTTGGCCCAAAGTGGCCCCCTGTTGATTTGAGCGTCGGAGAGATTCGATCCCAAATTGCGGCCGGATGGTAACAGATACATTTTATGACCACCTCACCCTATAACATTATATAACAGAATTCCCTATACCCCTCCCTAAATTATGTAACACCAACTCTAACCCCCCACTGTAGTCTGAACAACTTCGCAGCAGAACAAAATGTATCAATACAAAATTGTTGCCGAAAATAGCAGTATAGAGAGAATCTCAACAACAGTGGCCAACATAGTGACTATAAGCACTGTAGTCAGTAAACATTAGTTAGCTGACATTAGATGGCTGATCAGCAANTCCATGGCAAATATACTAGCATATTTGGCGATAATTCAAACTGCCATACTGATGGCATATGTAATTGCCTTATGTTATATAACGCATGATCCAGCCCCACTGCCTTAATATAACGGAATATAATGGAAACTTCCCGCCACCCCACCCCTTGAGCGTTATATAATCTGTGCACGGCCCCTTACTCCGTCATTTTCGTTTCTAATCTCAATATTATGCAATATTTGCATGCGTGTAATACTCAAATATAAGCTCCACAGACATTAATTTACAGTTCTATCAGCAGCCAATGCACTACACTTTGTCTCAAAAATGGGGAATGCATATTTTTAACGATAACGCCCCCCC
>JGI26658J51805_10000086_pt1 | contig 12929 bp, 15 predicted proteins | sample WorMetHERISLAND2_3_FD_51805 | JGI IMG/M metagenome (IMG submission 51805)
GGGGCACTCACAAATAGTTGATATGAGGCCCAAAAAGCGATTACACCCAGTAGGGTGGCGGAGCTGATGGCGAGACGGGAGACGGCGGACATGAACGCGGGCAGGAAACGGATGTTGGAAACCAACAAACACAGTTTAGGGAGAAAGAGATTCTGAGGCTGCCAGTTTTTTGACAAACGATGCGCGGGCCTGTTCGCGTCCCAGTTTGATCAATTCGTTTTTTGTCTCCTTGTCCAGGACTGGAGCTGCGACACCGGCGTGCATTTTTTGAGCCCCAGCACGGATCTCTAGCTTCATCTGGTGGTACTTTGTTATCTCGCCAATAATCAGTTTAAATTCGTCGTCAGAAATTTTTCCATCAAGCAGCGCTGTTGACACATGGTCTGCGATGGTATTTAGCTTGCTTTCAGCAAGAACTCTAACCTCGTCATGCTTTTTAGCTTTGACAGCGAGCCGGCGTCCAACAAATTTCCCAGTCAGTCCTAGGATACCACAGGTCAAGGCCGCGATTTCAAGCCCCAAGACAACTGGGGCCGCGATTACGGTAGAAAGGAGACCTACACCTCCGACGCCCATTCCCATGCCGACTGTAAGCAATGCCGTGTCGACACCCTCGATGGCGTTGACGCCTCGGCGGTATTTTTTGTACAGCTCTGCCCGTTTATCCTTCTCATCTTCAAGGCGCTTTTTTAGTTGTGAAATTTCCTGAAGCCGGTAGGATTGTGGCTCCAGACAAGGCAATGTTTCGTCTGTCAACGCAGGATACAATGACATAGCTACCGCTTTTCTAGCAACAGTGTGACATTTAGTTCTAGTGATACATTAGGAGGTATTTTTCTAACTCTAATTCTAAAACGATTACCAGGCAAAACGCGCATCAGTCTGCTAACGCTAGACTGCCCGCTGTCCACGGCGGCTCTATGGACATTTCTTTCCGTGTGTTGGCTTATCATTACAAAGCGAAGCTCAAGACCAACATTAGACTCCACGAACAGTGTGAGTAGCCAGAACGCATCATTTAGTGACACCACATCATCGTTATCAAGAGAGCTGTAAATTAATGCTCTCGCGCTCCATAGTGGTAAAACAAACCACCCTGCAGTGCGTTGTGGAGGAATGCCTGTGGCGTGACCGGTAAATATGTCACAACGCGGTCTATCAACGTAAGCCTTTGTAGCGGCATCCTGCTGTTCGCTGGGATCTGAAAGGCCAGAAACTCGGTGATCGTTCATTGAAACATGATTGTGTCCTACATGCATAACGTCCGAATCACTGGCTCGAACCACAAAGCCGTGACTAGTTTCAAGTGTCACTGGGAGCGGCTTTTGCGGACTGACGGCAAACTGAAGCTGGTTTTGTGTGTTACCTAGTGGGAGGCTGAACCCCTGGCCCACAGCGAGATCGGTACACCCCAAGAGTCTTACCGTGTCGCTACCAGCGCTCAGCCTCAGGTCTCCAGTCATAGTATCACCGGCCTTGTGAACAAGACCGGCCGTAGTGAAGGTCGGCTGACTCATCTCAACCAAGCCACCACTTCTACCGAATTTGTCGACAGACATGACTCATTACGACCGCTGCCGCATACCTTTAAAATGATTCAAACGAGGCTCAATATTATGTCCTTGAATTCTTGTCCCTCTGTGAGCTTTTTCAAAACAAGTAAGCATAAGTGCCCGCATATCACATCGTCCGGACCCTGCAGTTGGAAAGTCTGCATTCTTATGATGTCGCTTGCATTAGGTGCCAAGTATGATTTCATTTCTAGCGGTGGATCCAGCCCGTAGCTATCAAAATATACAGCAGTAGGTCCATCCTTCCAATAAGCAATCCAGTGTGTACCATCTCCAGAGCTAGAATCCAGATTCACGATTCCACATTCCTTTTGCCATATCATGCCCGGCAGGCTGTCACGCATAAACACACCACGGAAGTGGGGAAACACAGCGGCAGCCCTTTCAATGTCAACATTGCTCAGCGCCCTCAGTTTTTTTGCCCGCCGAGGGCTGTGGATAAGAACAGCCCACTACCATTGCACATCGGACAACATCCACCGCGAATTTCGCGTGCGCTAGGCGCTAGATATAGACCGGAACCCCTCAGCTGGGCTTCGACCTCGCGATTGTGGCGCTCGGTTTCAGCCTGCGCTGCAGTGTTAGCCTGCTTATCCTGCACGGCTTTCGCAACACCGGCTGCGCCACCGGCAAGTGCACCAGCCGCAGATACCCCGCCGAGTATCAGCGGAATCAATGAAAGTAGCGGAAGAACGCCGCCCATTTTAATCAATTTCTGCAACTGGGTTTTGCTAAACTTCAGTTCTGCGCCAGCACCCTGTTCCTTTTTTCTTATGATATGCGATATCTGACGATTGGTTAGCCCTAGCTGGTCTTCACCTTGGAGCTGGTCAACACCCAGCCGTATTGTGGCGCCAACTCCGTCGCGGGCCGCTTTTGCAAGTGTTTGCTTTTGACCATCTTTTAGTGCCAGTCCATATGCAATATACTCCGTCGCTTGCCGCCGCGCTTTACGCTGCAAATGCTCGGTTGTCATTTTGCATATAGGGAAAAACAAACTTCTAAATGAAACAAGCTAAGTCTACTTCCACGCGACCCCGAATTTGCTTCCATCGGAATCTAGGTAGAGGAGCCTGTCGCTAATGACCAGAGCGTACGCCATTGTGTTTGCCGGGACAGCCGCATCAAACTCCACCTTTAGTGTGATGTTTTGGACAGAATTCTTTAACCTTTCAGACTGTCGGCGCACATCCAGAACAAATAAGGGGAAGAAATCTACAAAGTCAGAACGCGTGATTTGGTTAGACGATTCTTGCGGACCAATACCGTAGTATGCATCTTTGAACTCGCATACAGCTCTGAACGCCAGAGATATTGTCTGTTGTGTGAAGTTTAGGTGCCAGTCGTACTCCGGATACCTGTCGCTGTTCAGTAATGCGTGGACGTTGCGAACCTGCACGTGATCAAACAGCGCCGGATTCTGCCGTTGGTCGCCATCTTTTCCTGTTTGAAAGCCAAGAATGATCCAGCGCGGTTTTTCAGATTTACTAGACAAAGGCCAGGAGAAGGTTGTGGCTTGCGGAACAGCCAGACTATCGCACTGCATTGCGCGAAATGCCACTGGCACACGAGCCTTGTTCTCGATTTCCTTGATCAACGAATTTGTGTATTCCACCGACGGGCGCACGTGTGGCATGAACCACGATAGTTTGTTCAGTGTTATCCGCCCGTTAGGTGCGGCTGCTGCTCTAAAGATTGCATCAGCATCGCCCTGTCGGCTGAGCTGCAGGGATTGTTTGGTTCCATATATGACTTTAACATAGTCGTCACAGAAGCCAAACAAGTGCCTCAGTGGGATGACAAACGAAAACGTGCCAACGGGATCTGGTCGTGCAATAATCAGCTGTCTTCTGGCTTCGAAACCAAGATTGGCGGCTGCGGCGGCAGCGGTCGTATCCTTTTGCCAGCACATGTTCAGACCTTCTGACTTTGAGAAATCGTCACCATAGGCCAGCATGCCTTTCATTGTCGTGGCTTGACCGGGACTTGCGACATTCTCTATTTCTGTGCCGTTGATTTTGTAACGAATCTGTGAGAACATATACGGTATGCCATTATTTATCAGTGCCACAAGTGCCGCTGCACCGTAGGCATCATTTGTGGCCGATGTAAGTGTGCCTTCGATTAGCAGAAAGCTCTTGCTTGGCTGCGTATAGACATCCTGGGTTAGAATTGTGATATCGATCGCTTGACCACTGTTAAGAGCCGCCGGATTCGTCGACTCATACTCCCGGTACTCATACGACACGATTGACTCATCGACTGGCACCTTCTCTGTGATACTGAGTGTATGACTTCCAACGCTAATAGTCATGTTGTCGGCCATAATGCATCTGTATATGATATATGTGTGCACATCTTTAATTCAACGACGCTGAAGCGTTTTAAAGCCCGCACCAGTGACGTTATCAGCTGGGACGGCTGCTAGCCGCTTCAAAAGTTCAACGCTTTTCCCACTCAGCGCCTTCTCCACTTGTGTCGGAAGGGGCTGCTTTGTGGTTTGCGCAGCTGCTCGCTTGGCCTTCACAACGTCAACGATTTGTTTTACAGCAGACGCTGTTGAAGCGCCGGCTTTAGCCACCTCGCCGACGACGCCGGCTACGTCTTTGATAGTATCCTTATTTGCACTGAGAGCGTGCACGAGACCGTGAATCCAATCACTCATACCACTTCCGATAATATATCGCCGTTGGTGCCCGGCACGATGCGCTGCGACCTTGTCGCGAGTAAACTGTAACATTATACGCTGCGTATGTGAAACCTAATCGATACGGTCTCTCCTCGGAGGTCTAATTGGCTGCCTGACTGATCTGTTAGCCATACTCGCATGCAATTGATATTCCCTGCTTTTGAAACAGGCAAGTATACGAGATTATTCGGGGATTCCACTACCTTGTAGCCAGGAGGGACGTTCGGAAAGAAACTATAGATGACCGGTTGCTGTCCACCCCGAAGGAAACTTCCGTTGATAATGTCGCAGTTGACTAAGATGCTGTGGACGCTGAGAATATCTACCGTGTTTTCACCTTCGTGATAGCCAATACCAAGTGTTTGAGGGTTGAAACCCAATATCGATTTTATGGCTGACGTAGTCAGGTTCACCTGATAGGACGAATTTGAAATCTCTATGAAGGCACGAAGCGTAGATGGGTTAGCCCCTACGGCTATGTAGTGGCTTTTATCGTCAGCATTCCAGTCACCGTTTACTTCCAGCTGTCTACGAATTGCTGTATTGATCTGTGAGATTTCATAGCTACCTTCTGGCAGAGTGATTTGCTTCCATGACGTTCCATCATCGGGGCTGTAGACGAAGGTGTTATTCGTAGCCGTGATATTCGGAATACTGTTATACGACTCGAGGTTGACGAGTGCCATCTCGTACCTTTTCTGGGGATCCAAATGTAATGCTGGACTGAAGAACGTCGTCCAATCTGTGGTCTCCGAAGATACGACAACGCTTAAGTTTTCTTTGGGTGTCGCGAGCGAATCACGAATCTCTTCCAAAATTTTTTGCATCCCATCCATTTTCACCGTCATGACGTTATATGCACATTAACAGGCTTCTGTTCAACTGGACGGCTAAATCTTTTGGTATCGCACCGGTTCGCATGAGCTCGTCCAAGATCGCTGATATCTCGTTGTCAAGGCCTGTGTTCCCAGCCTGCTTCGAGGCCACAAGTAGATGCAGGCGCTCGACGAGTTGATCGGGATCGTTGTAAAACTGTGGTAATACCGCAGGCGCCGGTGCAGGGTCGGCGTGGATCAATTTGTGCTTCTTACTTTTACCTCCGTGTAATGGCAGCCCAGCGAGCTCAACTAGCTCCTTGAACGTCTTTACAGCTTGTGGGGTGTATTGGTTGCTCTGGATGAAGCGTTTTGTTAGAAGGTTATACAGCGACTCGTCCGTCGGAGCTTCAAGCACTAGTTTTCCGTTATCAAACGCTCGAAGCTTACCAGCTTTCAGCAAGACAGGATCGATTTCTAGATCTCCAAATTGGCGTCCTTGCATTTTCAACCCGTTTCCAGTCGCTTTTTGCTTCGATATTTTGTGCCCCTCTAAGAGCATGCGAATCCGCTCTCTGTATGCGGCTAGTGCCTTAATGGCGGTATCTAGCCTAGCGGATTCTCTGGCATCTCCTTCCCTCTTCGCTTTCTGCTTCTTTGGGCCTAGAGAGTACTGATTATACACATTGACAGCCTCTGCAGCATTTCTTACAGCGATAGGATCAGATGTGTCCAGTTCACTAGGCGGGGTAAAACCATGCAGCTTTATTAACTCCACGTTGAGAGCGTGATCTGGGTTCACAGTAATTGTCGGTTTCGCCGCTGCAGCTGGAAGTGCCGGTGGAGCGCTGGCGACTGCGGCCTCTGGTTCACCAAAGAGAGCTGCAATTGGGTTGAAATTTGCTTCGGTTGCGATCTGTGCTGGCAGTCGCTCAAGGGCGTCGGTCACCTTCTTTACTTCTGCTGTTTCTTGTTGGTGCGCCTTGCTCACGGCGGATGTGATGGGTTTGAAGAATTTTGATGCCTCGTCCAGAAGAGTCACTTTTCCCAGCCTTTCATCTTCGAAACGTTGACGAAGACGATTTCTACGCGTCAGATATTCTTGAGCTAATGCATCACGATCCTGTTCAGCTTTTACTGGTACCCACATAGCGGCAGCGCGCCTTTATCGTGCCGTTATCACGCCTTTAAATAGATGCTATCGGGATGTAGAATAGATCAAAACCACATCGATACCTACCATTGTATGGTTTGCTTGTGAGATCGATGACACAGAACCCGTAGGACTCGGCCCAGCACCACCGACAGAATTCGCGGAACTCGTCAAACGGCATGTCTCCACCCACAAACGTGTCGTGAATCGCACGCGCGTTTTTGGCATCTTGGTTGAACAGAATAAGCAGATTGCAGTTATCGCGAATGGCCTGTTTGGGGATTCTGAAATAGCTCTGGGTTAAGTAAAAGCAATCAGCCCCGCCGTGTCGCCCCTGGCAGAAGTACTTCTCGATGGGGGTTTGGTTTTCTAGCATCACATCGTCAAAGACCATAATACTGCGTTTCTTCTTGTCCAGGCTCTCTACCGGAACGATGTCGTCAGATGAAGAGTGAAACGATGCCACTTCCCCGCCGCCGGCACGTGCGCCATGCTGCGGAGCAGCGTGCTCTAGCGCGGCAGCCCAGTCACGCAAGAACTGGTATTTTTCTTGTCCTAGAGACCTCGAGTATAGGTGGAGGCAGTCAAAGTTTAGATAGCCCTTGTTCAGAAGCAGGTTGAGCATGAGATTCGTCTTTCCGCAGCCACTGGGTCCGCAGATGACGCAGCGTATGCTACTTGGGAGCAGCCAATGGTGGTGAGGCTTGCCTTCCTTACCAAGGTCGAAGTTCGTTATCTCCATTAGACGTACGTATGTGCGTATAATACTACGAGTTTAAAATGTATTGTCTGCGCTGTAAACGGCATACAGAAACTGCAAATGAGACAGCTGCGGTACTGCGTAATGGTCGGCCAGCCAAGAAGGGCACGTGTGCTGTCTGTGGGGCTAAGAAGTGCCAAATCCAATCCACAAAGGCTGGTGGATCCGTTCTGAATAGAGCCCTTAATGCGCTGCCGCTTCCTGAGATGCATATGAAGCTGCCCAAGGGGGTGACATCCGAGACAGTGCCTGGTGGGACTTTTCAAGACACTGGCAAGTATAGTTATTGCGGGCCTTTCACAAAGCTGGATAAGCGGCTGTTGCAGGGGTACCGAGGTGTGAACAGCCTGGACCGGGCGTGCTTAAACCATGACGTGGCATATGCCGTTCATAGTGACACTGCTGGCCGGAATGCAGCCGATGATGTGCTGGCAGCCGCCGCATCAAAGATCGCACTAGACGAAAATGTTCCTGATTGGGAGAAGAAGGACGCCCGAACAGTGACAGCAATTATGAGTGCGAAATCGCGCCTCGGGCTTGGTGTTGGCACTGCGAAGCAGCGCCAACGATAGCCGTTCCGGCGGCCCACCAGCACTTCGTGCGACCGGCAGCCGCCGTCCGGCTGGACCGTTGCGGAGCAGTTGCAGAGCAACTGGCTGTATTAGACTTAAGTCGCTTCAGAAGAAAGCCGTCGGAATGACTAGCGAATAATGGATGACAAGCTACAACGCATCTATTACAGCCCCCGTGGTTACTGGCGCGGTCTGGCTGCAATCAAGAAGCTTGCGGCCGCTGCAAAGGTTTCCGTGGCTGATGCTCGCTCGTGGTTGAAGAAACAAGCCATCTGGCAGATATATTTACCGGCACCGCAACACATTCCGCGGCCCATGTTTGATGAAGACTCGCCTAATGCAGTTCATCAGGCTGATCTTTTGTATCTGCCACACGATCGCATCGGTGTTGGCCGCGGCCAACGCACTTACAAGTATGCGCTGACCGTGGTTGATGTCGCTTCTCGCTACAAAGAAGCTGAGCCTTTGACTGACAAGAGTGCAACTGAGGTTGCCTCTGCGCTCGGTCGAATTTATAAGCGTGGACCTCTCACTTGGCCTAGGCTTCTGCAGGTTGACCCGGGACGTGAGTTCATGGGCGCAGTCAGCCAGCTGCTGGCTAAGCATAACGTGTCGGTGCGGCGCGGCCGTGTGGATACCCACAGGGACCAAGGCATCGTTGAACGATTTAACCGCACGCTAGCCGAGCGTCTGTTCGGGGCGCAATATGCTCAAGAACTACTGTTGGCTGCGCGCGGGTCGTTCGAGAGGAGCTCAGAATGGGTACGCGCCTTGCCTGATGTTGTGGCTGCGCTTAATGATGAAGTAACTCGGCTGACTGGCAAGAAACCTTCTGAGGCTATAAAGGCACGATCGGTGACACAAAAGCCCTCCTCCACTGTTCCTGGCCGGGCCGTTGGCCTCTATGAGCAGAAGATTCCTTCAGGCATTGACGTGCGCTATCTTTACCAATCAGGCGAACTCGAAGGCGGTCGTCGCCGCGCAACTGACCCTATATGGTCCTTGACCGTTCACCGTCTAGGGCGCTCAGTGACCAAGCCAAATGAGCCCGTGTTATACTATTTACAGGATGGGCCACAGAGGGGATTCGTCCGCGAAGAACTTTTGGTGGTGCCCTTCGACACGCAGCTGCCGCCTGATGGGGTGCTCAGGCGTTGAGAACTGCAGCCCCTCGAGCCCTGTTGCATTCGAGACAGGTCAGCCGTATGTTATCATGAGTATGGCCTATCACATTGTCCAGCCGGTCGATGCTGAATTGTTGAGTATCTTTCGGGTGATAAGCCCAGAGGAGCTCGATGTTGCAAGCAGCACAGTGGTTATTTTGAGCCTCTCTGAGACGCAGAATGTGGTCGACCTTCAGGCTGAATCTCCTTCCCTTGGCTTTGTCCTGGCGCTTGTAAGCCACAAGCTTCTTTTGGATGCTTCTGCGGAGCTGTTGTTCGGTTAGTTGTGTGGCTGTGCCACACCAGAACCCTCTTCTGGGGGGGCACGCTACCCGTTCCAGCTGGCTGAGATATTGCACCCGTGAGACAGCGAGGTAAGCTAGGTTGGACCACTGGAGATAATCGTCGATGATCCACACCTTTTGGGGGTTGTGGATTGTCAGACCCTGGCTCGAGTGGACTGTCATTGCATATCCAAGGCGCCAGTCTGGTGTTTTTATGGACTGCTCTGCTGCCTCAGTGGTCACCAGGACGATGTCATTGAGTATCAGTTCTTCCTTTTGGTTTGTGCCTGGGATTGTGACCATGATGTTCTGCAGTCGGCTGTCTTCTGGGTGATACAGGAGGGGCACACGGTGGTCTGGAAAGTGGTCCTTGTGGTGCTCAAATAGCAGGGTTTGTGCCTGATCGCGAACTTTCCGTCTCGAGGTTAGGATGAGCTCGCCTGGTTTCTAGGCTCCAAGGAACCGATCCCAGTCAAGGCAGCCAGGGAGAGCCTTTCGCATCTCTTGGCATTGGACTTTGTCAGGCTGGAGGCGCATAGCCATTTTGAGGGCCTTGAGAGCTGGGTCTTTTGCCCTATGGTCGACCTCAATCTCTTCGTAGTATTTTGCAGCATGGCGCAGCCAGTCATGCGGCATCTCGCCANNTATTGGAGGCGGTTGACCTTGATCTCCGCAGCAGATGACCTGCACGCCTCGTTGGTCGAGCCAGTCGAGGAAGGTCTGCAGGATTAGTCTTGGCACTGTGCATACCTCATCCCAGATGATTACCCTGGGGATGAACTTCTGCCCCATGCGGTCTGGCGTCCACTCAGTTTGTACGCTCCAGCGGAAGAAGCTGTGGTATGTCTGGGCTTTGACCCTGCGTGTCCGCATCTCTTTAGCCAGACGATGTGTCGGAGTGAACACGAGTGGGCCTGTCACACGGAACAGCTCAATCGCTCTTGTCGTTTTTCCACTTCCTCCTCCGCCATTCAGGTAGCTCAACTGATGCCTTGTTAAGGGGTCTTTGTACTGGGGTGCAATGCTAGGCTCTAGCGCCTTTTCGGCTTTACAGTATTCTAACTTCGGCGTGTAGTTTGCATGTTTTTGTGGCATATACAGGCATTCGCCCTTGCCACGCCACTGAGCTGGTGCAACTGTTTGAGGTGGCCTTTCAGTAGCCTCTGCGTGAAACATGGCACAGTATTTGCAATACCCCCTTGGATGCTCATCAGGAGCCACATAAGCTTCAATTCCCTTGAGCTTGTGGAGTGCAGTTTTCTGGACGTAGATGCTATCGGTGGCCACTCGGACAGCATCCTCAGGAGTGAATCTCAAAAGCATGGAGAGGAGGTTAATGTGTGCGTAGGCCAGCATAAATGCTCTAAGATGGGTGTACTGGGGTTGTGAGCCGTCATAGTAAGTAAGAATGTGACCCAGAGGACATCTCTCCGGGGCGCCAACCAGGGTGCCGCTTTGGCGGGTGTCTCTGACTAAGTAGTCGAGCTCTCCTTCGTCGGTTACCAACCTCTTTGTCAGTCTTTTTCCATCGGCCTTGCTGCCCTGCGTGAATTTGCCGATAATGCTGCACCCCTGGTTGCGGTCTTCTGGAAGCCAGACCGAGGTCTGTTTTTCGAAGGTGATGATGGCTTCACGGACTTTGAGGGTTTTCAGGAGACCAGATTCTGTTAGAAAGGTAAGAAGTGGCGTAGGGGCCCAGCCGTTCTGTGCAAAGTGCCTTCCGAACCATGCGGAAATGACGGGGTGGCAGTCATTAAACTCCCACTCCTGCACCTCGGCAAACCCGGTGCCAATGTCTTTGGGAAGGGGGCCATTGATAGCCACTCGGGTCATGCGGTGGGTTGGGTGCCCGAAGCGCTTGAAATAGGGCTTGGCTTCGCCTTCTCCCACGAAGGACGCTGGGTAGCAGGCCTTCATGTCGATGCTGACAACGTCTCTCGTGTCGTAGTCCATTGAATTCCAAAGGCCACCGTGGCCATGCTCTACACAGGCCTTTTGGATGTCTGGAAGAAGGCTGGCTGGGGTTGGCTTCCAGCCGTTCTTTTCTTTGGCCATGATGCTGGCCGCGTGGTTCTCTCCGAAAGCTTTCTCTGCAATCGCGGGGTCACCTAGTTCATCACAGACCTTCTTGAGCCTCTCGTGGGCTACTCGTGTCCTATAAGTGCGGCCGTCCTGGAGCACAAACTGGTCGACATTTAGCTGTCTTTCTTGTCCACCAAGAAGCCAGACTGCTAGGGGCTTACCTTGGGTCACTTTTCGGATAGCTTGCCAGACGTCGCCCTCATAGAAGTGGACCTCTCTACTTTGAGGGAAGTGGAGGTCTTTGGACCAGGCGTGGCCGTTGTGGACTATGAGCTCTACTGGTCTATGCCAACCCTGGTATATGCCGCTGTTGTAGATATCTTCGCCAGCGATGTCCCGTAGGATGATTGCCCTCTTGAGGATCTTTTCTAGTTCAGCCACATTATCGACTGTGGCGCCAGTTTCGTGGACTCGTTCTTCCCATTCTTGTATTTTCTGGCGCCTTGTAGGAGTAAGTCCATGACCCCTCAGAGCACCATCAAAGTGATCCACGACTCTCTGGGCCACACAATTGAGGTCACCGTCTCTCAGCGGAGCCAAGTTTGCAGGGTCTGGGTCTCTGAGGGGGTAGAGCCCGTACACGACCGCTGTCACTGGGTAGGCGTTTTCATAATACACGTTGTCGATTCCAGTCAATGTCCCCGGCTTTGTGTTCTGAGAGACCTTAACGACGGCCTGCCCCTTTTCCCTCTCAGCCCGGACTGGATCAAACTTGTCTTCAACAACCCAGTCGCCTTCGTCCCGCTCACGCAGGAACTTGATTCTCAGCAGGAACTGGACCCCTGGAAGGGTGGCAAGTATCTGTGCTGCCCTCTGGTCTGTCATGCGGGCGTCTAGTGCCAGTCGGCCGGCTCTGGCATGTATACCATCAGCGATCTCAATGTCGCCGATGTCAAGCGGGTCCTCAGTTTCCACCCTCCATGTAGAGAAGACCGTGGTGGCGCCATCAACTTCAAACTCTTCTTTGGCGTCGTTAAGTTTCTCAACCCACGACTCGTCAGCCGGGAGCCTTACGGGGTGAGGTATCTCGTTATCCAGATCTATGAAGTCTTCGTTAGGGACAGGTTCTGGCATTTCCGCAAGAATCTCTTCTATCAAGTCGTCCATACTAACAATGTTGTCACATGGGTATATCCTTCGTACCAACCTGTCTCTAAATGGGCAGTTCGATGGCTGCCAAACGCGCAAACGCTCTTTGCGTTGCTTTTTTATCACGACGCCACTCACTCCTATACCCGCACGGATAACAGAGCTGTTGCTTATTAGTAACTCCTACTCCACAAACCCGGCAGGGCTGTGTTCGTGAACCTTTTCGCAATCGAGCTAGATGAACCTTACAGAAATCTCCAAGACAACTCTTGCCACAAAGTTTTGTTGAGCTTAACGTGAGCCAGTGGCATGTGCTGTGTCCTTTAGGCATCCTGTTTCACAGTGGTATATCGTTAATCACAAATGACTCTAATAGGAGAGCCCGGGCCGGCGAGGGTGGTGGGCCGTCCCAGGGGCTCTCTTGTTTTTTGCCTATGTGCTCTTTTGTGCTTGAGATATGGGCACCGCTGGGTATGAACATGGGCTGGGAGGTGTGACGGGGCGTGGGGCGGTCTCTTCTATCAAGTCGTGAAACATTGTGTGGAAATGGAGGAAGGCTGTTTGCTTCCCTCCACAACAACTTTGCGTATAAGGAGTCGCGTCGTCTGTTTTATGCTTAGAAAAAAAGTCCAATCACCCCCCCTGCTGCTAAAGCCGTATGTAAAATAATAATTTGGCATTATGCATATAGAATGCATGAACTGAATAATGCAGCCAAGGACGCCACTGTTTGTCAGTTTACTTCCAGACG
>JGI26658J51805_10000111_pt1 | contig 11941 bp, 10 predicted proteins | sample WorMetHERISLAND2_3_FD_51805 | JGI IMG/M metagenome (IMG submission 51805)
GGGGGGGGGGGGGAGAAGGTCTTGTGGAGGTTGATGTGAATCATATCGAAGCCCATGTCGCCGGGGCGCACCTTGCCCAGGATGGCATTGAGGTTGGCGCCGTCGTAATAGAGCAGACCGCCGGCGCTGCGTACTGTGGCGGCGATCTCCCGGATGTTGCGATCGAACAGGCCCAGGGTGCTGGGATTGGTGAGCATGATGCCGGCGGTGCGGGGACCGACGGCAGCCCGAAGGGCAGCGAGGTCCAGGTCGCCGTCGTCCCCGGTGGGGATCTCCTCGACTTGGTAGCCGCATATGATCGCCGAAGCCGGGTTGGTGCCATGCGCCGAGTCCGGGATTAGAATCTCGCGCCTATCATCGTCGTCCCCTCTGGCCCGATGATAGGCGCGGATCATGGCCACGCCGGCGAATTCACCCTTGGCACCGGCGGCCGGTGCCAAGGAGACCGCATGCATGCCGGAGACCTCCCTAAGGATCTCCTGCAGTTCGTACAAACAGGCCATGACGCCCTGTCCATGGCTGGCGGGGGCCAGCGGGTGACGCTCCAGAAAACCCGGCAGCGAGGCCAGGCTGTTGCAGGCCCTGGGGTTGTACTTCATGGTGCAGGAGCCCAGGGGGTAGAGATGGGTTAGGTGTTCCGGTAAGTCCGATGCCACGGCCGGCACGAGTGGGGCCTGAGCACCGGCGCGACGTTCGGGGCGTGACTGGTCGTGGATGAGCATGGACGGGTAGCGGCTGAATTTTAAGTGGTCAAATCTACCGGCCCCCACCGCGTCACTCCGGCAGGGATTGTCGGAATCTACCGAGCCGGGGATGGCAAAAACAGCGGGGATTCAAACTCATTGAAACGAGCGAGGAAATTTTTTGCCTTTTTTGACTTTTTGATAGTGGTAAATTTCAAACTGGTCGTGTGTAGACCACCTAGGGTCTGTTGAGATTCAGGATTCCCAACCGTCGTGAGTTGCCAGCCCTTGGACATCGATGCCAAAATCTACAAATGGCGCCATCTGATCGAGAACTTCTTCATTAAAATCAAAGAGTTCAAGCGTATATCGCCATGCGCAGCGACAAAACCGATGAAAGCTTCGAGGCCATGATCGATGCCTGCGCCACAGTCATCAACTCACGATGAATCTCAACAGACCCTAGAGCGCGGGCAAGCCCGCGCCTACCACGGATCCGGGGCATGTCGAACGTAGGCGCCGGATTGCCGGCGCTGCCCGAGCGCCGCCATCCTGACCGCTCGGAGCGCCGATCGTCCCGGCGGCTTGGCTCATCTTTCCCCCTCGCTCCCATGCTATGAGATTGTTTTTGCGGTATGTTTTTTTCGGTGGCCCTGGGGGTTACCGCTGCAGCGTAAGACCCGGATGGAAAATCGAGCTATCATTCGGTTATTCTGCCCGATCCGGGATCTTCACACCATGCACCACAAAACCATCGCCGAGCTGGCGGCCTGTCTGCGCCGAGGCAAGCTTACGAGCACCGACCTTACCCGCCACTATCTGGCACGGATAGAACGCCTGGATCCGCGCCTCAACAGCTACATCAGCGTCGACGCCGAGGGCGCCCTGGCGGCGGCCGACCGCGCGGACGCGCGGCTGGGTCGAGGTGAAGGCGGTCCCCTTACCGGCATCCCCATCGCCCACAAGGATATCTTCTGCACCAAGGGGATCAGGACCAGCTGCGGCTCGCGCATGCTGGACAGCTTCGTCGCCCCCTACGACGCCACCGTGGTAGAGCGGTTGGAGCAGGCTGGGACCGTGATGCTCGGCAAGACCAACATGGACGAGTTCGCCATGGGCTCCTCCAACGAGACTAGCTTCTACGGGCCGGTGAGGAACCCCTGGGATGTGCAACGGGTCCCTGGCGGGTCCTCCGGCGGCTCGGCGGCGGCGGTGGCCGCTCGCCTGTGCGCAGCGGCCACCGGCACCGACACCGGAGGCTCCATCCGGCAACCGGCCTCGTTCTGCGGGGTTACCGGCATCAAGCCCTCCTACGGGCGGGTGTCACGCTACGGTATGATCGCCTACGGCTCCTCCCTCGACCAGGGCGGCGTCATCGCCCGCACCGCCCAAGACTGCGCCCTGATCCTGCAGGCGATGGCCGGGCTCGATCCCAGGGATTCCACCAGCGTCGAGCGGCCCGTGCCCGACTATTCCGCTGGCCTGGATACGGACATCACCGGGCTGCGCATCGGCGTCCCGGAAGAGTGGCTCGGGATGGGCCTGGACCCGGGGGTCGGTGCCGTCATCACGGACGCCTTGACCCGATTCGAGGCCCTGGGCGCACGGGTCGAACGCATCCGACTTCCCCATAGCCCACTGTGCATCGCCGGCTACTATGTGGTAGCCATGTCCGAGGCCTCGTCCAACCTGGCCCGCTACGATGGGGTACGTTTCGGGCACCGATGCCTGAACCCCGCTGACCTGACGGACCTCTACCAACGCTCGCGGGCGGAGGGCTTCGGCACTGAGGTCAAACGGCGCATCATGATCGGTACCTATGCCCTCTCCGCCGGCTACTATGATGCCTATTACCTGAAGGCCCAGAAGGTCCGCCGCTTGATCGCCGACGACTTCCGTCGGGCGTTCGAGCAGGTCGATGTCATCATGGGGCCGGTGGCCCCGACCCCCGCCTTCCCCCTGGGCACCAAGACCGACGACCCGGTCCGGATGTACCTGGGTGACATCTACACCCTCTCCCTCAACCTTGCTGGTCTTCCTTGCATGTCCATCCCCGCCGGATTCAGCGCAGACCTGCCCGTGGGTCTGCAGCTCATCGGGAGCTATTGGAACGAGACACGCCTGCTGGCCATCGCCCACCAGTGGCAGCAGACCACGGACTGGCACCGGGTTGCCCCAAATTTTGAACCCTGAAGGCGCAAGTGGCCGGTCTGCGCCTTATAGGCCTGCGACCCAAGGGCCTGGAGCCGGTCGATCTGCAGATTGCGACCGGCGAGCTGGTCCTCCTCTCCAGTCCCTCCGGCTCGGGAAAGAGCCTACTCCTGCGCGCCGTCGCCGATCTGGACCCACATCTGGGTGAGGTTCTGATCGACGGCGTTCCCCGTTCGTCCATCTCCGCCCCCGAGTGGCGCCGCCGGGTCGGTCTGCTCCCGGCCGAATCCCATTGGTGGGGAGACCGGGTCGGCGATCACTTTCACGACCCCAGTGCCCGGACCAGCGATAAGGACACCGAGATTCCCGGTCTCTTGAATCGGCTCGGCTTCGGCACGGAAGTGCTGGGCTGGTCCGTCTCCCGACTCTCCACGGGCGAACGGCAGCGCCTTGGCCCTGGCCCGCCTGATCGTCAACCGCCCCGAGGCCCTGCTGCTGGACGAGGCCACCGCCAACCTGGACCCTCTGAACCGGGACCGGGTGGAAGCCATTGTCCGGGACTATCGACGGGATCGAGCCGCGGCGGTGCTCTGGATCAGCCATGACTCGGAGCAACGCCGGCGCCTCGCTGGGCGGAGTCTGGTCATCCGCAACGCACGGCTGGAGCCGGAACCGTGGACCTGATCGCACTCAGCCCCTGGGATCTCACCCTGGCCGCGGGCTTGATCCTGCTGCTGGCCCTCATGTCCTGGCGCCTGCACCTGGGGGTGGGGCAGCGGATGCTCATCGCCGCCGTCCGCAGCACGGTACAGCTCGTCCTCCTGGGACTGGTGCTCAGCGTCCTGTTCGAGCTTCGGAGCCTGCCCTGGGTCGGCGTCCTGGCCCTGTTCATGCTGACGGTGGCTGGTTGGGAGGTGATGGCGCACCAGCAGCGGCGCTACCGCGGCCCCTGGGGGATGGGTATCGGCACCCTGTCCATGTTCCTGTCCTCCTTCAGCGTCACCCTGCTCGCTCTGCTGCTCGTGATTCGCGTCGAGCACTGGTATCAGCCCCAGTACCTGATTCCCCTGCTCGGCATACTACTCGGCAACACCATGAGCGGCATCGCCATCGCCCTGGATAATCTCACCCGCCATGCCTGGGAAGGCCGCGGCCGGATCGAGGCCCGACTGCTGTTCGGCGCGGATTGGGATACCGCCATCGCCGACATCCGCCGCGACGCCCTGCGCTCCGGCCTCATCCCCATCATCAATGCCATGGCTCCCGCCGGGATCGTCAGTCTGCCGGGAATGATGACCGGTCAGATCCTGGCCGGCAGTCCACCCCTGGAGGCGGCCAAGTATCAGCTGCCCATCATGTTCCTGATCTCCGCCGGCACCGGACTGGGGAGTGTCACGGCGGTCTGGATCGGCTCCCGGCGCTTGTTCGACGAACGTCAACGCCTGCGACTGGACCGGCTGCAGTGAAAATTAGGTGGCGGATCGCGGAATCCTTCAGGACTAGGCCCCATCGACACCGGCCTCGGCGAGACCCATCCTGATACCGCCAACCCTGACGTTGGAGCCGTCGTACCTGGTAATGGTGCTCTTCATCGGTACCCTCTTAACCGAGCCGAGATTCCGAGCCATCACCATAAAGAGAGTGGCCTGCTGACGGCTAGAGACGAGGTGCAGGCAGTGAAACAGCCGGGGCGCGGAGCACAGAAGGGGGTGGCACTGAAAACCAACAAGAAGTTTGTCGAGCCCTGGCTGGTCGGGCTGCCGTCGGACGATCTGTCCTGCTATGACACGCTGGAGGAAGAGACGCGGTGGTGGAGCCACAATTGGGACGATCTGTTGTACGTGCGCTCGGTCTATGAGCTGCTGCGCGACCGGCTGAATGCCGACCAACAGGCGGATCTGGAGCAGATCGATGCCTGGTGGCACGAGCACCCGGAGGCGTTCGACGCGACTTTTGCCGAGCGTCATGCCTATGTGGATCGGCGTACCGCACTGCAGGGGTTCGGCGGCGGTCTTCGACGGCGAGGCGTCGGAGATCCCGCGGAGCCACTGGTGGTGGCCGATTTCGGACGATAAATCGGAATCGTCATCGGAATCGAAATCCCGACCCCGACCTTAAGAGGAGATAAGCTTGGTGCTAAAATCAGGTTATCAGCCGGAATATCGGAGATCGAGATCATGGGAATAAAATCTTTCGAAGATAGCGTGCCGCTCACGGACCTACAAGGTCCATCCGAGCCGAGTTGTCAAATACGCGTCGGAAGCTCACCGGCTGGTATTCCTGACGAGTCGTAGACGTGGGGTTGCAGTGGTGCAATCTGTTTCCGACTACGAACAAGCCGAAGAGGAACGCGCCTTTATGCGGGCTATCGTGTCAGGACTGGCCGGTCTCGAGGCCGGCCGAGAGGTCTCTCTGGCCGACGCGAAGGCACGGTTCGGATTGAAGTAGCCGCTGCCTGCCGTCACCATCCGCTTCACGGAATCCGCGGTCACGGACTTCGAAGAAATCGGGCGTTGGTATCTCGAACAAAATATACCTGACACAGGGAGTCGGCTCATCGCGGACATTTTCGAGCGGATAGAAGTGCTCCACGATCACCCGGACATCCGGACATAGGCCAGATTGTTCCGGAGTTCGGACAGACAGTACTGAGGGATCCAGCATGGCCTCAAGATAATTGCTTGTCACCGCCGGCGATCAGGGCCATCCGCACCAATTCGGCTAGGGAGCTTGCGCCCATCTTGCCCATCACCCGCGCCCGATGCGCCTCTACCGTCTTGGCGCTCACTCCCAGTACAGTGGCGATCTCCTTGTTGGCTCGGCCCTCGGTAACCATCTCCATGACTTCGTGCTCGCGGGGCGTCAGCTCCGCCAGGTGGACGGCGATCTCTGCCCGTCGTGATTGAAGCGCACGTCGTTTCTCGTCGAATTCCAGGGCGTTGCGGATGCTGGTGAGCAGCTCTTCGTCATGAAAGGGTTTCTCGATGAAGTCCACGGCCCCGGACTTCATGGCCTTGACGGCCATCGAGACATCACCGTGTCCGGTAATAAGGATTACCGGGAGCCGGGAATCCTTCCGCGCGAGATGGGCCTGCAGCTCCAAACCGCTCATTCCCGGCATCCGTACATCGAGGAGCAGACAGCCGGCCCGCCCTGGAAAGTAGCTGCTCAGGAATTCATCCGCCGAACTATAGGTTTTGACCTGCATGCCGATGGATTCGATGAGCCACTTGAGCGAGCTGCGCATCGCCTGGTCGTCGTCCACGACGAAGACCGTGGGTGTGGATCCGCTGTTCATGAGCGCTGCTCCTCCGAATCCGAGCCGAAGCGCCTTTGGTCAGCCCGCAGCTGCGAGTAATCGGCGTACCGATAGCGCAACCGGGAGCCGGATAAAAAAGACGGCCCCCTCCCTGGGGACGGATTCCGCCCGGATACTCCCCCCGTGGCTCTCCAGGATCGTCCGGCTGATCGGTAGCCCCATGCCCATGCCCGATGCTTTGGTGGTGAAGAAGGGCTCGAACAAGGACTGCATGCGCTCGGGCTCAATGCCCGGACCAGAATCCCGAACGACGACTTTGGCCTCGTCGCCGATCAAGCGGGTACGCACGGCCAACTGCCGCGCCGAGGGCGGTACCTCCTGCAGGGCATCCAGCGCATTCTGCACCAGGTTGAGCAGAACCTGCTCGATCTGCACCAAATCCACGTCTACCATAATCCCGTCCGGCTCCGGATCGAGCTCGATCGCAAAACCCATCTTGTTGGTATCGAACTCCACGAATGAGCACACTTCTCGTACCAGCTGGTTGAGGTCGACCTCGGATCGGATCGGCGGCTGTTTGCCGACCAGCGTCCGCAGCCGGCGGATGATCTCGCTGGCCCGCCGGGCCTGCGTCGTGATCTGTCCCATGGCATCTAGGAGGTTCTGATGTGGCCCCAGGTTGTCCTGCAGCCGGCGACTGCAGCCGTTGGCGAAGTTGACGATGGCCGAGAGCGGCTGATTAAGCTCGTGAGCCATCCCCGTAGCCACCTCGCCCATAGCACTCAAACGGCAGACATGGACCAACTCCGCCTGATGCCGGCGCGATTCCTGCTCGGCGCGACGCACCGCCGTGATATCCCGGGCATAGATGTTCACGTAACCCAGCTCCTGAATCGGGGCAAATAAGAGTGAGTATATCTGGTCGTCGCTCTCCGTCTCGCGTTCGAGAGAACGCCCACCTCCCAGTGCCTTGCCGGCCTCCTTGATCCACTCCGCAGGCAGCAGTCCCCCTTCCTGCGTACCCCAGGCACCGAGTAACGGCGAGCCGGCGGCATTGGCGTAGACTACAAGCCCGAATGGGCTCACGCGCAGGATCGGGTCAGGGCTTTCACCGGCGAACCGAGCCAGGCCTTTGATTTCCCGCTCCGCCTCCCTGCGTTTGGTGATGTCATGCATATAAACGGTGTAAACGAACTTGTCATCCAGTTGGATCGGTACGATGGACAGCTCCACCGGAAGCTCGGAGCCATCCGCGCGGCGGGCCATCAGCTGACCTCGGGCTTGGGATATCCGGCCCTCTCGCCTGGCGCGCCGCGAATCCTTCAACAAACCGAGAAAGCGTCTTCTACCGTCCAGGGTCAGAAAGAGCTTGCTGAAGCTGGCGCCGATTGCCTGATCGCGAGTCAGTGCAAGGGTACGCTCCGCAGTGGGATTGAGCTCGATGACTTTCCCCTTGCGACTCAGGGTAACGATGGGATCGAGAGAGGCCTCCATGATGGCAGCCTTGAGGGCCTCGCTCACGTGCATCTCGCTCGCGTGCCTGCGACTCATCTCCTCACGCGCCTTGAGCACGAGCTGGGCGAAATGTTGGATCCACTCTTCGAGCAGCACCAGCTGGTTGGCACCCCGTTTGAAACCCGGCTGTTCGATGCCGAGCGCGCGCTGTGAAAACCCGGCCATGCGCTTGAGTACCTTGTTCAGGCGCACCGAGACCAGATAGATCACCAGCGTGAAGACCAGGATGTAGACGAGCGCAGCTCTGATGCGCTGCTGCTGCTCGAAGTTGCGTACCCGGCCGGACATCTTGGCGACGCTGTAGTGGGGGATGAAGGTGGCGAGCAGGAGATTCCAATCCATGCCTTCGTACTCGGTAAGCGACTGGGTCGTGATCAGATAGTCGTCCTCCCACTTGGAGAGCCGGGTACCGGGGGTCAGCAGGCTCGGATCGATGCTTGCCAGGATGCGTTGTTCGTCCACGTCCACCAATGCCACGGCCGCGCAGCCGGAGGACAGTCCACGCTGAGAGGCCGCGAGAAACTCGTCGTTGATAGGTACGACTACGATCAGGTCACCCATCCTATAGCCACCCATGTCTTCGACCGCATCGCTCACCAGCAGATAGGGCCGTTCGTCGAGTCGGGTGACGACCGTACGCATCTCGCCGGTATCCATGAATTTTTCGCCGATGCCCGGCCCCAGCTCCCGCGGCAGCTCTGCGTCTCCGGATTGGTAGACCTCCCGGATGCGACTGCGGGTGTCTACCAGCAAGATGTGGCTGGGTGCGGAGAGGGCATCACGCTCGATGAAATCGGTCAGCCAGGGTGGGGAGGACTGACGATAGACGACCGGCTCGAACGCCGCCTGCGGTGACCAGAACAGGGGATCAAGGTACTCCGCCAGGCTGCGGTGATGCGCCAGCAACCGCGCGGTGATCGCATAGTTTTTCAGGTGTTGATCGAATCGGATTAGACTTTCCCGGGCCCGGCGATCAAGCCGCGCCTCTAACTCCTTGTTGGCGATTTTCTTGATCGCCCGCCCCTGAATCCGGTCCAACACCCCCCAGATGGCCAAACCCACCACTACCCCCACCAGGATGGAGATGATGGGCATCGGCACAAGACGCAAAAATCGATAGAAAAATCGCTTGGTAGGGATAGTGTTCAAAGTACTCACCGGGCGCTACGCTGGAATTCCGGAGAAGATTCAAGTCCAGGCCGATTTTCATCGCCGACCGGATCAGTATAATCCACCTTGGATTCTTTGGCGTGGCCTGGAAGATTGGACGTCTTGTGTTCGATGCACCAAAGCTCCCTGATCGTCTGCCGGGTCAGTACTAAGTATCCAGTTTCGGGTAGTGGCTAATATTTGAAGTAGTTAAGCCTACCAGCCTCCACCGCGTCATTCCGGCAGGGATTGCCGGAATCTGCCGGGCCAGGGATGGCAAAAACAGTGGAGGTTTAAATCATCAGGTCACACAATCGGGCCACTTTAAATTCAACCACTACCACTTGGTGTAATCATACACCACTCAATGGAAACCAAAGCCGTACAACACCGGAACCGTCTGAAGCCGCAGGAACAGACGGTAGTCGTCCTGGGCGCGAGTCCAAAGCCGACCCGCTATTCCTATCAGGCAATGAAACTGCTTCATGACCGGGGCTACAACGTGATTCCGGTGCATCCGAAGGTGAGCCGTATCGACCATATTCCGGTGGTCAAGGATCTACGCCGGGTTCAGGGGCCAATTCATACCCTCACCTTGTACGTGGGGCCCGCACGTAGCAAGGCGATGATCAAGGATATCCTCGACTTGGCACCGGGACGGGTGATCCTGAATCCGGGAACCGAGTCGCGCGCCCTCGAGCTTACCCTCAAGGACGCCCGGATTCCTCATGAGCACGCCTGTACCCTAGTCCTGCTGCGGACGGGGCAGTTCTGAAGGTCGGCGGCGTTCCAGCGTCGGATGGGTCCTATGCCCTTGAGATGCTTGAGATGAATGATGCGCGGTCGTCGATGAGCTGCTCGCCATCATGGCTCGTCTGCGGGATCCCGAACACGGTCGTCCTTAGGACTTGAAGCAGAGCTTCCGCACCATCCTGCCCTATAACCCTGCCCTATACCCTGGAAGGGGCCTATCTGGAAGGGGCCTATGAGGTGACCGAGGCCATCGAGCAGGAGAATATGGAGGACCTGTGGGAGATCGCAAAGGCACGGGAGAAAGACTGATGCGCGAGCTGATCAGATTGCGGACGGACAGACGGGAGATCCTGGCGGATATTACGCCCCAAGTCCGGGATCTGGTGCGCCGTAGCGGCATACGCAACGGGCTCGTGGCCGTTTACGCCCAAGGCGCGACCGCGGCCCTCATGATCCAGGAGAACTGGGACGACAGCGTGCAGCGGGATGTGATTGACCTGTTGCGCAAGCTGGTTCCGCAGGGTGTGTGGCAGCACGACGTCCAGGATGGAAACGGAGATGCGCACCTCAAGGCCGGTCTGGTGGGACCATCGGAGACCATCCCTCTGATCGACGGCCGGCTCGGCCTGTCTACCTGGCAGAATATCTTCTTCTGTGAGTTCGACGGTCCCCGCTGCGATCGAACTGTCATATGCACTGTCCTGGCCGACGGGGGGACCGAATCCTGAGTGCATTCGGTCAGCAAGTCCTCACGCGCGCGGTGCAATTGCCGCAGCTCTTCCCTCTGCTGGTTATGATGTTTTTTGCGCTGTTGCGTATGTATTGAAAAGCGGCTGCCAATGGCGAATGCTCCCGGGTGATTTTCCCAACTGGCACGCTCGATCCTTTCAGGATCTCTTTCCGGAGATAACGCCCGGCGGCGGGTTGCCGCCGGGGCAGACGAAGGACTCAGGTGTTGCGTGTGTCCATCAGCTGCTCGATGATGGGTTGCAGGATGATCTCCATAGCAAAACCCATCTTCCCTCCCGGAACGATCATGTTGTTGCGGCGAGTCATGAAGGAATCGTGGATCATGGACAGCAGATAGGGGAAATCGATGTCGAGCTTCTTCGGATCCTGGAACCGGATGATGACGAAGCTCTCATCCGGGGTCGGGATATCCCGGGCGATGAAAGGATTGGATGTGTCGACCGTCGGCACGCGCTGGAAATTGATATCCGTCAGGGTGAACTGAGGCACGATGGTGGTGATGTAATCCGGCATGCGACGCATGATGGTGTCCACGATGGCCTCGGCGGAGTAGCCGCGCTCCAGGTTGTCGCGGTGGATTTTCTGAATCCACTCCAGGTTGACGATGGGAACGACCCCGACCCCGAGATCCACATGCCGGGCGACGTTATTCTCTTCGGTCACAACCAACCCATGCAGACCTTCGTAAAAAAGCAGGTCCGTACCTTCGGGGATGTCCTCCCAAGGGGTGAACTGGCCAGGGGCGAGGTCGGTGCCGAGGCGCGCGTTGAGCTCCGCTGCTTCCTCGTCGCTGTGGATGTAATATCGCTTCTTGCCGGTACCCGTCTCACTGTAACTCTTGAACAGTTCTTCGAGCAGGCCGAAACGGTTGGCGTCTGACCCGAAGTGGCTCAGGGTACGATGTGCTTCCGTCGCCTTGGCCATTTCGGCTTTCATCTCGGCGCGGTCGTAGCGATGAAAGCTGTCGCCTTCGATGAAGGCGGCGTTGAAGCCGTCGCGGAAAAAGATGTGCTCAAAGGCTCGTTTGACGGTCGTCGTGCCTGCACCTGAAGAGCCGGTAACCGCAACGATCGGATGTTTCTTGGACATGGATCTCTCCCGTTCTCTATAAATTCTCTCTCGTCCCCGCGTCGCATTGTATACCGATCCGCTTCCGTATCTGCGTTTTCCGTTAACAAGGACTAAACCCTGACCTCCGAGCCTATCTTCTGATCGTACAGGATTCACAGATTTTTAAGGGGCTCTTTATGGATTCCGGACTGTTGTTGGAGTGCGCCAGTAAAGCGGCGCAGCTCCATCGAACCCCGGTGACGGGGGATATCCGCGCATTTGCCGGAACCTGAGCGCCGGTTCCACACGCGCCGCGGCGACGGCGCTTTCGCCTGGCTACAACGCCTGGATTGGGGACGGATGGGTTGCCGAATCCAAAGCAGCGGCGGGCTGGTGTGCCATGACAACCCTGCGGTCAGGGCAGGCACCCTAGTACCCCATTTCGCCTTATTTTACGTTCTCAGCGAGACGAGAAGCGGCCAGATGCGAGGTGCGCGAGCGCAGGAATAGCAACCCCTCTTTCAAGCTCGCGCAACAATGCAGACGGCCGCTTCTCGTCTCGCCCGAAGGGAGTCCCCCAAACGCGCCAAGGCAATGTTACAGCGCTTGCAAGAGAGTCAGGTATTCCCGG
>JGI26658J51805_10000121_pt1 | contig 11482 bp, 7 predicted proteins | sample WorMetHERISLAND2_3_FD_51805 | JGI IMG/M metagenome (IMG submission 51805)
TGACACTGCCTGTTAGTTTAAGGTTACACGTGACAACAATCCGAGCCATAAACATCCCATGTATTCTGTGGAAAAACAGACCGGCTGGGGTCGTAGTAATTTTTATACATTCAAGATGGTTAACTGTCATTTTGAATGCTACTATTCGATTTTTGATTATGATATTCGCGTTGCTGTTGCATGCTTGTTACCTCTAGATCTAAATAATCTACTCTCTGACACGTGTCATTTTGTGACATATTTCAGATTTCAAAAGGGGTTTGTTCTAGTAAACTATGATAATGTTAATTAAATATTTGTAGAAGTATTATTGGGGGAAATGATTTGGTTTCGTGTGTTCGCCGTTCACAAAATTGAAGTTTTAGTATAGACAATCTTCCATAAAAATTTTTATTTTGTGTTTTTAAAATTTATTTTGTGATGGTCATGAAATATGAAAGGTAGGATCGACGCATCGTATGTGACAATCGCCAGCAAAAGATATAGCTATGCTATACGGGTTCCCGTTTATCAGATAAGAAAATATATACATTTATCTTTAATCACCAAACAGTGTGGTGATATCACAATAGTTGAGATCACGACCTGTTTCAATTTAGGGTGTGGGTGTCAGTCATTACATAATAGGTGTTCTGCCGTGTCACTGGTCACTCGGTCCTTGGTCTTGGAGGGCTGTTCAGCATCCCTCAGTATGTGATGACAACTGTGGGTGCTGTTCTGAGATTCCAATCAACGACCAAGAGTGACAGCAAAGCGCACATCAGGCATGTTATATATTACGTGCGCTATAAAAATAGCCTGTCATTTTGTTTAATAAAAAATTAATTTGGCTAACGTGGTAAATGGAGATCACGTTAGGACCCGGTCACGCCTTTTCCGTTATGTGTCTATATGGACCATAACATAGTCCTGTAATAAGTGACACGATGTCTCTGTTCCAAACGACTGACACGTCCTGATTTGCTGACTAACACTGTCACAAGTTTCTTGGTGGTCACGAACGCAGACAGGGTTAAACGAGAGCGGTCTAAATTTATTTATTTATTTATAAACTTCATTTAAAATATGGAATGCATAAAGCGTAACATTTATACGTTCTAGCATTCATTTTTAAGTGCTGTTAAATTATGAATGTGCAGTTGTTTGTTTGTGAACGGTGATTATTCTAAAGTTCCTTTTAGGTTAAACTATATAGAATACATCTGAAGTTTTAATGTCAGTAGTTAAACTTAATGTTTGAATTCATATACTTAGTTTTATTTGAAGTTTTATTATTCGGGGACTTAGACATTAAAAACTTACGTTATGCTAGTTTATTCATTCATTTTTACCATTATTATTGAGAGTTTAATTTTTGTAATGAAATTTTATTAAAGTTTTTTAAATTTTAAATTTTATTAAAATTTTAATTAAATTTCTATGAAGCGTGACGCTTCATTAAAAAAAGGGGGAAGCGTGTCATAGAGTAGGCAGTCTCGGCTTCCCGTAGTTGCAGCCTAGCGAGTGGACTCTAGGATAGAAGGACGCGGAGGCTGCGGCTGCAGGGAGCCGGGGAGTCGACTGAGGAACGTAGGCCGAGACAGACGTCCTCATAGAATGCTGCTTGTGATTGACATTATTAAACTGGATTTACCTCTGCTCTATCATCTCTTAATTTGTGACACGTGGTGGAGTAATAAAACCTAAATTATAGAAGCAAATTTTATTCAAATTTTGGGGAACTTTTCGGAAAAAGCAGCATTCTATCGTAAACGCTCGACCAACTTTCGACCCCGCATAGAAGGAGAAGGAGATCGACAGGAGACGCTACAGAAGACGCTACAGCTGAACGAGACCGAACAACTACGAACGCGCAGAAAATTCCGCAAGGTAAGCAGGCAGCTATGAAAGAATATGAGCCATGAAGCCCCTAAAGCTACGCTAAATATCAATTCGGGTCAAAAAATATCGTGGACGGTTAGCCCGGCAGAATTAAAAGAATCCCAAAGAGAAACCAGATCCTGTAAACCTGAGGTATTATTTAGTTTGGGTCAAAAAGAGGGAGGAGTTATTACAAAACAAGTACAAAGTCCCTTAGCAGTAAAACCTTCAGCTCCGAAACTTGAACTAGTCAATCCCGTGGTAAGTGAGTTATCAGCAATACCCCCACAACCAAATTTTGATTCGGTACAATCGCAGTATCCTGCGCCTTCTGTGAGTCAGGCTCAATCGTACATACAAGTACAACCGCCGGGGGAACCGGAGGAGCATTTAGAAGAAGAGGGAGAAGGCGAATTAGAGGACGCGGTATTTGAGCTACCTCAACCTCCGGTAGAAACAAATCAGGCCTCACAAGGTGCAGTAGCCCACCCACAGGGCGGAGTGCAAGTTAACCCGGGAGAAATAGAAATAGAGGGTGAGGAGTTAGAAAGCGATTCTGAAATGTCTGAGGAGAGGACAATTGCCCCCTCCCCCTTTTCTGGTTCAGCCGGAGAAGATGGAGATGCATGGCTACGTCATTTCGAAAATTACTGCACATACAAAGGATACGAGGAAGCAAAAACGATTGCGTTGTTCAAGGTGTTATTAACTGACGCGGCGGCGGTGTGGTTAGACGCGCTAACGGCAACCGAGGCGGGCACCTGGGCGCAACTGAAAGCTAAATACACAGAGCGATATAAGACCCCTGAAATAATGAAATACAAAAGTGCGCGAGAGATCTTTTCTAGAAGACAGCGGCAAGATGAGAGTGTGGAGGATTTTATTTCCTATATGAGAAAATTGGCCCGCACGATTTCTGTTGATGATAAAATAACGGGATTTGCCATACTGAATGGCTTAAAACCAGACATAGCGGCCTATGTGACTCAACAAAAACCGGCAAATGTGGAAGAAATACTTCAAGCAGCTCGTATTGCAGAACTCACAAGTCCGCAAAAAACAGCAACTGAGTCCGTTCTTTCTGATCAACTGACCGAAGTACAAACGGAAGTCAAACGTTTGTCACAAAAATGGGATAAGCTAGCAACGGCGTCGGTGGCGGACCGACGTTCTCCGTCGCCAGCGGCATCGGCAAAAAGGGTTACATTTGATGCAACCCAATCAATGCAGGAATTTCCGAGGAATCAGGGATACTATCAGGATGCACGGGCTCCTCAGAGAGGTGGTCGACCATTTGGCAATCGTGGTGGCGGAAGCTTCGGTCAGAGAGGGAACTTTATGTCAAGACCACAACGGCAAAATTATCCAAGCTACCCCACATCACAGAATTACCAAAATTACCCTCCATCCCAGATGGGGGGACTGTGCCAAAAATGTGGACAACAAAACCACACTCATCCTAATTACTGCAAAGCCATCAACAAGATGTGCAATTACTGTGGAAAAAGGGGGCATTTTTCCAAGGTTTGCCGGGCAGCGATGAGGGCGCGCGGTCCGCTCCGATATGACTGACGGTCACGGCCCCCTAGTGCCGACCGGGGAGGCCAAAATTTTAATCGGACCGGTCAGCAAGAGGTCAGAAAGAAAGATGCATTGTGCCCAACCATTACAAAACAGCCTATATTAAATAATAACTACGTTATGGTAAGGATCGGTAGGAAAATGTTCAAAGGTCTTATTGACACCGGGTCAATGGCCACTATTCTTAACCACAGGGTGGCGCAAAAGTTAAAGTTAAGTTTTGAAGATGCAGATGATACAAAAACCTTGTTCTCGGCTAATGGAACACCAATTCCGGTTTTAGCTACCGCGGAGATTGTGTTGAGTTTTGCTGGACTTCAGATACCGCATACGGTAAAGATAGTTAAGGACGTAGAGTACGATTTGATACTTGGCGCGGATTTTTTGTCTCAAAATAAAGTAATCATTGATTATCAGACAAAATTGATCAGTATTGGTGACGATTTAGTGCGTATGCCTCTACAATCACGACAGGATGATGCGAACTGTGCGAGAGCAATGCGTACATTATGTATTCCGGCGTATTCTGAAATGTTAATTCCTTTAAAGACGCCAGCTCGTTTTAACAATAAAACTATTATGTTAGAACCACTTTCATGTTTTCAGTTCTCCAATTTCGCGGCCGCACGCTCAATTTCAAGTTGTAAAAACGGTAAAACAGTTGGTAGGATTTTGAACTACAATCCGACGGCGCTAGTTTTGAGGCGTAGAACCAGAATAATGGCAATTAATAGCACTGATGATATTGACACTTGCGTTCCGTTTGTAGATGCTAAGGCAACTCCGGCGCAGACAGATACGTGTTCAAACCTGACGCGATCAATGTTAGACGAGTTTCATGAGCAATATGGGTTCAAAATTAGTCCTGAGATAACTGAGGATCAAAAGTATGAATTGTTGCAGTTATTATATCAGTATAAGCATGCGTTTGCTAGGTCGTTAAGTGAAATTGGACAATATCCAAATTACGAATTGGAGCTAGACACTATGTCAAATCGCAAAATATACACAAGACAATTCCGTTTGCATCCGGACGATGCAAAAGTAGCCCAACAGCAGATAGATGAGATGAGAGACTTGGATATCATTGAACCCGCTCAAGACGCGGACTTTAACAGCCCCATTTTCTTAGTAGCGAAACGAGACGGCTCTAAGAGGCTAATTTGTGATTTACGGGGGCCAAACTCTCAGATAATTCCCCGTACTGTGAACGTCCCGAAAATTAATGAGTTAATTGACACAATTATGATGACAAAGAGTAAATTTTACTCGGTAGTTGATTTAAGAGCAGGATTTTGGCAGATAAAAATAGCTCCGAATTCAAGACCCCTGACGGCGTTTACTGCACCAAATGGCCTACGTTTTATGTACAAAGTCACGCCTTTTGGCCTGAACAATAGTCCGGCAGCTATGTTAACTGTTTTAATGACCATATTCGCCGGAAAAACGAGCAGTATTCAGCTGTATATGGACGACATCATTTGCCTGGGAAATTCCTGGGAAAACCACCTTGAAACAGTACGGGAAATGCTCCAAACACTGTCCGATAATCACCTAACTTGTAATCCGTCAAAATGTGAGTTTGCTTTTAGTGAAATTGAATTTCTGGGCTTTAAATTGACTGAAAACGGCGTTAAAATTAGTGAAAAGAAGATAAAAGCAGTAAAATCGATAGTAGCACCGACTACTAAAAAGAGTCTGCAGCGATTATTAGGCCTATTCCAGTTCTTTAGGCGTTATATCAGGAATTTCTCGCAAAAAACGGCAAATATGCGTAAATTACTGATTAAGGATGCCAAATTTGAGTGGTCAGAAGCGTGCCAAGAGGAATTGGACTATTTGAAGAATAGTCTCATTCAGGACCCCATTTTGAAAGCAGTTGATCCGAATAAGGACTTTGTGCTAAACACAGATGCGAGCTGTACGGGTGGCTATTCGTATGTATTAATGCAATATGGAGACGATCAAAACCTTCACGTTGTAGCATATGGAGCTCAGGCTGTAACCAGAGCACAGAGTAATTATACGATTGCGGAGCTCGAGCTAATAGCGGTGGCGTTAGCTCTCAAAGAATATGAGCCATTTGTCATTCACCGCCACATAACAGTAGTAACCGATAATTCTAGGGTATTACATCTAGACAAATGGCCCGTAGTCAATTCTCGCCAGAAAAGGTTGTTAACATACCTCATGCAGTTCAGATTAACCGTCAGATACGTGCGAGGGAGTAAGAATTACACAGCTGATGCACTCTCGAGAATTTTTGAGGACATGACGGATGTACAAAAACAAGAATTCCTGCCAGCGCCGAGCTCAGAGGAGTTCATTGTAGCGACGCGGACTTCGGACAAGGTAGATGAGGACAAGTCCGGAGATGATGAGGATTCTGGAATAGATATAGAGCAGTTGACTCAAATACGTCCCATTACAGAGGCAGATTATGAAGGTGATGAAGAGTTCCAAGACATATTTCGGTATCTAGCCTCTGGACAGTTGAAAGGAGATGATAAGGTTGACAAAGTAACGCTTTTATTAGCAGATCAATATTTTCTAGAAGGTGGACTGCTTTTTCGTCTTACAACGCCACGAGGTAAGAAGGAATTTCGCGTATCTCCCGTAAAAGAGCGTTTGTGTGTTCCCAAACAGTACAGATTTGATCTGATGAATTATTTTCATAGTAATCTTGGACATTTTGGTGTACAACGACTGTTTTTGTCGTTATCTCAGAGAGTTTATTGGCGGAGTCTGTTTACGGATGTTTGCCAGTTTTGTAAGACGTGTGACATATGTCTCCGCTCCAAGAGAAATTTTAACGCAAAATTGCCACCACTCAACCCGTTAGAAACACCGTCAAGGTGCTTTCAGTTTTGGGCGATGGACCACAAGCCTTTGTGTAGAACGACTGTAGAGGGAAATACAGCGATTCTTTGTTGCGTTGATATGTTCAGTAACTGGCCAGTTTTGATACCAGTCAAAGATCTGTCTGCAGAAACCACAGCCAAGGCTTTTTTCAGGCATGTTGTGGCAGTGTATGGCGTTCCTGAAAGGATAATGTCAGACAGATCAAAATCCTTCTGTGGTAGTTTTTTTGCTTATCTCACAAAGCTATTGGGTGTTAATCATAGGATGAGTAGTGCCACTACCGCAAGAGCAAACGGCCAGGCGGAAGCTTTAGTTCAGCGCTTATCGCAAATGGTTAAAATATACGCCAAGGACGATACCAAGATCGAGGAAGCGATTCCGGTTATAGAAATGGCACTGAGAAGTTCAACGAGTGCGCGGTTAGGTCTGTCGCCGTTTCATATTGTTTTTGGTCGAGAGATGACAGTGGCAGATCCTAGTATGGTCGAGGAAACGACGTCATTTTCAGGAGATTATAAACAGTATTATGAGTGGCTAAAAGGTCACCTACAGTTTTTGCATAAAGCTATAAAGCAGAATCGTATTGAGACAAAAGAGGAGGAAAAACGACAGTACGATCGTAGACACTCGACTGCCATACCAGATTTTAAAATCGGTGACGAGGTACTTCTGTATGATGATCGTGTGAGACCACATTCAAATACGGTGTTAACACACAGAAAGTACAATGGTCCATATTTCATAGTTGACCTTGTTCAAGGCAGTCCAGAAATAGGTCAAGTATATAGGCTAATACATGCGCAAACAGGAAAGTCGTATAAAACTTTGGTACCTGCAAGTAGACTAAAGAAGTATACAGCAGATCGTACAGACCTGCTAGCACGTCTTCCAAGCAACATAATGGATCCAGAGATGTCGAAAAAAGAGTCCATTGATGAAGGGGCTCAGGATTCATCGCTGGGAGAGCAGCAGGATGAAGAGTTAGCGGGCTATTGCCCAGCAAAACGTATATTAAAAGAGAGAACACGAAACAAGCAAAAAGAGTATCTAGTGTTGTTTATGGATGGAAGTAAAGCCTGGGCAGATGCAGTGACGCCCACATTGCTGCAGCATTATCGAGTTTTACAGGAGAAAAGAAGGCAGAGAAGGAGAAATAAAAAGACCAGCAGGAGTAAACAATAACAGCATATTTAATGTGTGTCTACATATTCGCCATACCTATGACTTAATAGGATTATAATTAGTGGCGAACTATGATTTGTATACTAATAATTGTACCGGTACTATTAATTATGCGATCGCAGAAAATACAAGAATGACACACAAAAGCACGCTGTCTATGTGTTTAGATGTCGCAGGCTGGCACTAGCAGGACGGTATGGCTCCTATACGTCGCGCTGGTCATGATTCCGGTATCGGTCGGTTACTTTCAGTTTGGAACATTAGACAGGAGCAGTATGGGGTACATTTTGACCAAGGGAGAGGCTTTACATGTTGCTACGGCAAAGGCCAGACTCATTTATCATTTTGAATTACCTAGACGACTTCCGGCATTACATCTTGAGCCAATCAATTGTACTAGAGGTTCGACTCAGTCTATTTGCATAAGTCTTCACTCTATCATTGATACATACAGAGAAACCAGAATGAGAATTTCGAAATACTTAAGACAACAAGTGGATCGTATTTATGACATACTTATAGAGCTTCCTGCGAGTTCTCGTGTGCAGCGTAGAGGTACCGTGTGGACTGAACTTTGGTCTAGTTTCACCGGGTTGGCAAAAGAAACAGATTTGGAACATTTGCGCCGAATGCTGGTAAGAATTGAACAGGGTATACAACGATCTAGTCAGATCTGGAAGTCAGGAACCTCACACTTTTTGGCAGCTTTCAAAGTTCAACAATCTAGGATGGACAATATCAAAGAGCTGATTCACATGCAGAGGGATTCTACGCTCCGTTTGCAGAATCAGCTTATCACACTGTTTTCAAGAACCCAAAATCGAATTGCACTTTGGAATGATATGATAAAAATGGCTTTTAAGTACTCTATGCAACTAAGTGAAATTGATCAGCTGATAAGNTCGATAGAAATGCTACGAGCAGGTAGACTTTCTCAACATCTGGTCAATCATACCACGTTGGCTCAATCAATTGTCAGTCTGGAACGTTTCATACAGTACTATCACCCTGACTTAAAGGTAGTGAGGACTGATATACAGTTTTATTACAGGAGGCCTATTTTGAAAGCTTTTCGGTACTTGCGTTTTTTAATCATCATTTTGGAAGCCCCAGTGACAAAAATTGAATTGGTAAAACCGCTGCATTTGTACCATCTGAGAAAAGTGCCATTGTTAGCCCCGAATTCGGTCGAACATTACACAGAATTAGGCACCGATATACTGGCTATAATTTATGACAGGGACGTGGAGTCTTATGTGGTAATTACGGATGACCATGATGTGCCGCGTGATGAGATATTGGATTTGACTGTTTCACACTTGCTGTTGCGTTCTAGAGCTGTTAATAGTTGTGCTCTGGCCTTGTTGAGAGGACGGTTGCAGGGCATAAAGGAACAATGCCAGTATCATATCGTCAATGCCAGAATCCCAAAAGAGGTAGTTAAGCTAGACGGAAACAATTACCTTCTATCCAATATTTCGTCAGTTGTTCTGAATTGTTCTGAGGCAAATATGAGTCGCTCCTTTGTTCCCGATCAAGTACAAGTGGTTCTTCAAATTCATTGCGGGTGCAGTATCTGGGCAGATGGTTTTTTCATTGTTCCTACTACTTTGTATTGCCCGGAATCGAGGAATAATCTGTCCGTGTCGTTTAAACCACAGTACTTATTAAATTTGCCATTTATATCCGAGTTTACGGACCCGGATACGATGAAAGTTTTGGAAAGAGTTAACTATTTAAATAAATCGATTCCTGTTTCCTTTCCACAGCTTCTCATTGCTTCCAAAGAGTATGACGCGAAGCTTGCCATAGAAGAGGAATCGCGCTTCCATTTGGAAGAGATCATTAACCAGACGAAGAACGATGAAAAGAGTTTCAATTCGTTGTCAAATTTTATTTACAATGAGGTGCTCAAAGCTCAAACTGAAAATCGGGATTTTAATGTGTTCAATATGTTTGACTGGGCTATAGTTTTCGCAATTCTCTTTGGCTTGTTGGGACTTGCCTTGGCAGTGAGATTGCATTTTAAGGTGCGTACTCTGTACGTACTGTTAGCGGCTTCTGGCAGAGCCCATGCGGAGGATATACCTACTAAGATATTTTTCAAAGGCAATCTGGCTCCAACTGAACCCATGGGTACTGGTATTAAGTACCATGAGGCTGTTCAAAACGTCCTACCTGTTGACATTAGTATTCTGATTTTTCTGATTGTGTTTATCCTGGCAGTATTTGCCTACTTTCTGACAAAAATCTGGAAAAAACAAACGCAAGGTCATACTTCGTTGTCGCTGGAGGTAGGAACTGAAACCAATTCTGTGTCTTGGTCGGTTATGGAGCTGAACTTCAATCCCAATTTTTATAAAATTGAGGTAGACCAGGCAAGACTGAATGTCCGACTGATTGAAGGTTACTTTAAACATCAATTAATTTGGGGGGATGGAGTGACTATAACGAATACTTGTTTGAGCATGCGAATTCAGCTTGAGCCAAAAATAACGGTTAGGCCATGGGAATTGAGCAAAACAAGACTTATACTGTCTGGTCAATATTACACGGTGTTAAAGGTTAGTTGCAAGGAAGCGTTGGTTGATGTAATAGTTTTAAATACTTGTCGAGGAGGGCCAGCAATTGAAGTGGCTGGTTGTCCCAAGTATCACGCGTAAGCGTAAGTTATTGTCTGTTTTCCTACCTAATTTGTCAAGCATGGATCGATCCCCCAGTGTTCCCACTTGTCGCTTGACCATAACCTTTCCACAGTCATGGTGTGAGCCTACGTTTACCCATTGCTTTTCCATTGTGACGAGCAATCTATTCTATAATTCGTATGAGCCAACTTTTACAATAGAGGAATGTATAGATGCTTGGACAACTGAGTTTTTGGAGTGTTGGAGACATGAGGGAAAGCAAGCGGCGAAGGCGTTTTATGAAAGATTGCTGATATTGGGCTATTTCCCAACTACATGGTTAAATAAGTTATTTGATGACATGGAGGACATGAGGGGGCGGTCTAGGTTGACTCATGATTGGGAGTATATTCCAATTGCTAAAGCTACGCCTTTTCCCCGCAGTGAATGAGTTTAAGTATTTTGCTGTTTGTAAATGTCCTAGTGTGATTGGCAATACAACTTCATTTCATATGTTATACGCTTGTTTCTTAACACATCACGTCTGCTTTAGTTTCCATGGTTTATATGACGGTTTGTGTGTAACTAGCCTTTTTTCTTGCATGGTGTGGTTTTGGTTCTACAATCCTATCCGTTGGCCGCAGGTTTTGTGTCGCGCGGTTTGTCAGCAATAGTTGAGCCTTATATTGTGTGTGGTGCACATTATAATAGGGAAAGGTGAACGCTTAAGTTTTAGTTCATCAGTGGGTGCCCCTATGGAAAATGAAAACAAAAGTACATTATTTCTATATATAAATATATATAAAATATATAAATTGTAACTTATTTTATGATTTGAAGGGCAAAAACTATAGGCCGCTTCAATGTAGTATTGCCATCGTTCTGAATCTTTCGGAACAGTTTTGAATTGAGTTGTTGTTTTTTTTAGATATTAAATTTCAAATTAGTCATGGTGTAAAACATATTTCTTTCAGTCTTTTGATAAGCAACAACTCTATATGTGGTTGTGTGGCAAAGAGGCTTGCAAAGATGTCGCAGAGGCAGTTGGTTTGTAGCTGGGAAAGTGGATAATGTCTTATCAGATCTTTCTGGTTAGTGAAAGTGGGATTCTCATATACTCACCTACCGACGTTTATGAATTATGACGTCTGGGTTTTTTTTTATTATTTTTTGATGCCATCTTAAACAGTAGTTCCTGGAAAATGGCAAGCCTGCAACAATGTGAGAACATACCGGTAGCCTCGTGAAGTGTAGACTAATTGTCGCTTCGCTGTACGTTCAACGGTCATGTATCAATCGTTGTTAAGTGGTGATTTTTATCCCTAAAAAGTGACATAAAAAATGTTTGTGGTAATAGTTTGTATATATATATA
>JGI26658J51805_10000134_pt1 | contig 10887 bp, 8 predicted proteins | sample WorMetHERISLAND2_3_FD_51805 | JGI IMG/M metagenome (IMG submission 51805)
ATGCTTTGCTGACCCTGGTCCGTGCTTCCATGGTCTGCAAAGTCGATTACTGCATCTCTGTTCTCGCCGGCGTTTCCGGAAGTCTGCAGAATCGTCTACAGTCGGTACTGAATGCTGCCACTCGGCTTGTGTGTTCAGCTAGGAAGTCAGAACATATTAACGCCGTTGCTGTTGCTTTGGTAGANTCNACTGNNNCTNCACTCTGAAAAGTGATGTGGATTTTTAGATCGACAGGTTATGTGGATTTTTTTCTTGCACATAAATGTGGGGTTTTTCCAGTTTTTCGCGTAGTGTACCAGCTGCACATTTGCTGTTTCCGGTTGTCCTTTGCGCGGTTTTGAAAGTAAACAATAAAAGTAATCTGTTGAATTAACAAGTTTTTACTGTATAATTGCTGTTTCCCACACATCGTATGTAATAGTTATGATTAGAGTTTTGTTCCAGATAATGTTTGTTTGTTACGTGTGTTCGAAATCTGAAGAAACGATAGCTGCCTTTAGGTCACATTTGCAGTATCACAATGTGATTGGGGAATTGAAATTGCCGTTATTATGTGTGGAATGTAAAAGCTCCTTTGCCAAAATCTATACGTTAATTCGCCATGTTCAGACTTATCACAGAGATACGAAATTTGCTGGTCCTCAGAATCCTGCCCATGATGATCGATACTCCAGTGATGTCGTAACTGTCGATGATGATGGCTGTAATGTTGAGTCTGTGTCTGGTGAAAACTATTTAGAGCATGTGCGCAATGAAGGTGTCGCTCTAGTGGCAAGTTTACGTGCTAATAGTAGTATTCCGTTCACTGTTATTCCCTCCGTTATTGATTCCATTAATCACATGTCGGCATCTTTGTCTTCATTTTGTCAGAGCGAGGCCATAAGCAGTATGGTAAATGCAGGAGTTGATGAGNACGTAATTAATAGTGTAAAAATGCAGTTAAATGCTAGCCTTGAATGTACGTCCAAACCGCTGGATTTTTTGTCATCTCGGTACAAGCAGGACAAATTTTTCAACGGTCATCCTCTTGCTGTAACCCCAGAAACTGTATCATTTGGAGTAGAAATTGCTAGTCACAGTGGTAATAGTCAGTTGATTTCAGAAAGCTTTCAGTATGTATCAGTGGAGAAAACACTACGCAGTCTGTTGCAGAGTGAGGAGTATGTTAAACTGCTGTTGTCTGATGACAGTGAAAATGGAGTTATTCGTGATTATGCCGATGGACAACTGTATAAACTGCACCCTCTGTTTAGTGACTCTGGTAAATTGTCACTGATGATACAGCTGTTTTACGATGGCTTAGGGGTTACAAATCCACTTCGTGGACAGAGCACACTGCATAATGTGGGTGTTTTTTTCTACACCATACGCAACTTGTCACAGAAACATAATTCTTGTTTTGCAAATGTACATTTGTTGGCATTGTGTTATTCACTGGATTTGAAGAAGTATGGCTTTGACCCGATTTTGGAGAAATTTGTTGATGAAGTGAATAGACTTAGCAGAGTTGGCTTTGCTGGCAGTTTTCCAGTTATTGGACAGTGCACTGTATTTGCAAGTNTGTGCCAGGTAACGTGCGATAACTTAGCACTGAATGGCATTCTGGGATTTATCGAATCTTTTTCTTGTGACCATTTTTGCACTTTGTGCTATGCAACACAAGATGACATTCAAACAAAATTTTACGAAAGTGAGTTTATGTTGCGAACATTATCAACATACAAATGTGATGTTAGTCGTTTAACACAGAGCAGCTGCAAACATGTTCGAGGAGTAAAGAAAGAATGCAAACTGAATAACATAGATGGTTTTCATATCACCAAGAACTGGAGTTTGGATATCATGCATATAATATTGGAGGGGATTGTACCATATGAATTAAGCTGCATTTTCAGTGGTTTGTTTAACACCATCAATCACCTGGACATGGAGACGGTTAACTGTGAAATACAGTTGTTTTGGGGCAAAATAACAGTAGAAAAATCCAATAAACCTCTGGAGTTAAACAAAATCGATGACCCCTCTCATGGGCTATCACCTTCCATGAAAGCAATGCAATACTGGGCCTTACTGAAATATTTACCTCTAATATTAGGCAGTTTCGTACTGCCTAGTTCAAAAAACCAGCACTGGGAATTTTTGTTGCATTTGTCACATTTGGTTGACTTGATTTTTTCACCAAAATTTACACCAGGCATTATTAGCTACTTTCGTTGTGTGATTGCTGATCACCTTCATATGTTCGTGAATTTGTATGGTGGTCAGGGCAACATTCGGCTTCGGCCAAAACACCACTTACTAATACATTTGCCGACTATAGTCACGAAGTCAGGACCTCTCACTGGTATGAGTTGCTTTCGATACGAATTGAAAAATTCTTTCTTCAAACGATCGGCACACATTTCATGTAACTTCACAAACATATGCCAAACACTTGCATATCGCCACCAACAACGAGCACTGTACTCATTGCTGTCCAACGAAAACATTCGTGATGTACCCATTGTTCCAAAACATAAGCCCAGCTACATCAGTTCGTTACAGTACAGAGATAGTTTGTGTAACAAGTTTGATCTCAGTGATTCGGACAAAGTTAATCTGGCGTCAAAAGTGTTTGTGGCAAGTGTTGAGTATAAAGTAGGAGATTTTGTAGCTGTCAGTCAGAATTCGGAGACCAAATTTACCACGTTTGGAAAAATCTGTGCTGTTGTAATGTGTCCACACAGTGGAAAATGGTATTTAGTCGTCCAGATGTTTCACACATTAGATTTTTATGCACATGTTCATGCTTACTGTGTGTCTGACTTGAATACAGATGAACACAAAATACTGGCTCTTGATCAATTGTTAGACTATCATCCTTTGTACTGTCATGTTCGCGAAGGTTTTGATGGTGTCAAAAGAAAGTACATTCGTTCGCCGTACCATATATTTTAGCTAGGGTTGTACCAGATTTGACTATTCGATTCCGGCCGGAGCTGGACTTGGCCGGATGTAGGAACTCAAATCCGGCCGGAGCCGGATATGAGCAGGGTTAAAAAACGTTTTTTAAAAACCCAACCCGGGTGGGTTTTTTCGGTTTTATTGGGTTTTGGGTTTTATTGGCATTTTGGATGTGCAGTGCCAGCGGTTGTCATAAACATGGAAAAGGAAAATTATTAACAGAAGACTTATTGTAAATTTCTTAAAAGAATGATAATTAACTAATAACTTTTTGCATATATTATAACATACCTTTAATTATGCTTACTAAAGTCTGTTGCTAAGACAATTTACTTACTCATTTTTATTTCTGTACTTTTACTTGAGGACAGTCAGGTGATTAGTGCATGACTGACAGTTTTGAAGTTCTGCAGTATAGCAGAGTGTGACATTAAAATTATTTGGGGAGAAAATTGGAGCCTTATCTTTTATCTGTACATTTGTTGCTTGTTTCGTGTCTGCAGCAGTAATGTAGAGTAATTACAAAAAATATAAACTCACTATTCATGGGTGTAAAAGCTTTTAAAACAATAAAACACTTCATTGTTAGTGTCACAATGAACAAAATTGGATTTTAGTTGAGTTGGGTTTTATTGGCGTTTTTTTAGGTGGGTGCAGTTTTTTTTCAGTGCTTCCTTTGTAACATCCCTGTTTGGCAGTTTTTTACGAACTTTGCGGAATGGTAATGAATTTTGTATTTTTTCCATCTGTGTAACACTAAGTAAAATTGTGATTTCACCACTTGACAGGTCAGTTGTTACAGTTTTATCCGTAATAAACTGAATGTACTGCAGCTTCACTGGCATCTGCCAAATCCGGCTCCTAATTTGTCCGGAGCCGGACTTGGCCAGATTTCCGATTCCGAGAAATGGCCGCATTCCGGATTTGCCATATTCGGAGCCGAAATCTGGTACAAACCTCATTTTAACTGTAAAATATTTTATTGTACATATCTGCCGTATATCATGTTATGATTGTGCTGATATCATAATTGCACCCTGTTAAGTGTATATACAGATTATCCAGTGAAGTTTATATACGGATTTTGTCAACGTTTTGTTGAGATATGAGTGCCTTTGAGGAATTGATTGCCAAGTTGCAGTCCATTTTAAAGATTGAGGAGCTGCCAGAAGATGTGATTAACAATCTCCGCAGTGAGTACTACAATGTAACAGCTTCGAAGTTAACTGACACTGTTGAATTTAATGAATTTGTGCTGTGGTTACAAATATTTTACATAAAGATACATTTCTAGCTATTTTATGAGCACGCCAAGCATATTGAAGGTTATGTTACTGTAACGTGAGCTATATAAATTTATACTTACTTATTTATTTAAAATTGAATAAAAGCTTGTAGCATGAATGTGACGTATGAAATGACTCAGTGAAAGCAGCTGTAAACACAACAGAGGTTTAATAGAAAATTCCAATTGCATATCTACATAATAAAAGGCGATATGTTTGTTTGTCTGTCTGTTTGTCTGTCTGTTGCCGATGGCCGGCCGAACGGCTGGGCCGATCAAGACCAAACTTGGCATAGGTATTCGTATTGACCCAGGGAGTGTTTTAGTCCTGACAGAGGCCCGCAAGGGCCGAGAGAATTCGAGCGCGAATAATACGGCGGACAGAGGCCCGCAGGGCCGAGACAATAGAGCGCGTAGCGCGATAAATCTCCGGCCGGAGGACGGGTACTTANAGCTAGTTGTTTATAAAAATGAAAATAATTAATCCAGCTGCAAAAGCATAATGGTGTAGGAGACTTGTGACAGATGATAACTAAATTTCAAATTTCAGAGATGTGTAAATGTTTCGCTAATTTTCTCAGACATTATTGCCCTAGCATACACACGTTGGTTGATTTGTGGGAGTTTTATTCTTCAGTTGTATGTTAGGCTTCAGTCAAACGACGATGTATGTTAGTGTTGCAGACAAAATGAATAAATGCTGCATTTTGACAATGGAAGATTAATTATGTGCGGATTTGTCGTGTCATGAATCATTATAGCAATGGTATAGGTGATGGGTGTTCTGTTTACAGGTGAGCAGATCACGGTTGAAAACTTGGAACTGCTCACTGACAGTGATTTGAAGGACCTCGGCTTTGCTATGGGGCATCGTAGAATGCTTCTAGCTTGGAATGCAGGGCAGCAGGCCCAGAGAGATGGAGTAGAGGTGGCTAGTGCTACTGCTCAGCGCTCTCCAAGTTCCAGTGCAGCCTCGTCTTCCCCAGTGCCAGATGCTGGACACACACCGCGCCCAGCATACCGTGTGTCGCAGGATACGAGGGCTGTGTGCTTCAAGGTAATGTGTTCAGATATATTCTTACAAAATCTCCAGTCGCCTTAGCGGGAACATTGGAAGTCACTCTATTCTGGGAAGACAGGAAAAGAGTGGAGAAGGAAAGATAAGGATGTAGGGCAGGCGAGGGAGAAACATGGATGTGGGTGGTCTAGGTTAACTCAGCCTTCCATCCCTCCGGAATAGGTAAATTGAGTACCAGCTTACTGGCTAGGGTTAAGGCGGGGCACATTTACTTGTGTCGGGTGGCAGGTAATCCCAGTGTGATCCCATATGGCAGGTGGCTCCTTGTGGCGCCTTGTGGCTCAAGGACGAGTTCTCGTCGAGGGTTTTATTCAGCTTTAAAGTTGTTGCACATACTGTGGAGCAACGTTTTCAAGGGAACTTTAACCATATGAATGTTGAGTTGTTATGCATATTTGATCCACTAACAGTGTTATAGTTAATCAAAGAATGTTTATTTTGTTTTGCAGGGATTTAAAGTCGATGAGTTGCTGGCACAGTGTAGAACTCCATCTTTCAATGGTGCCGAAGTAGTTGACCGTCTCAGCAGGGCTATTGTCTACTCACGCAATGAACGCATTCATGTCGTAAAAGTCTTGGCAAAGTACTTGATGTTCAACTGTGCAAAGTGAGTTTATGCATGTAGTTATTTGTGAGTGCAGTTGTGTACTATAATGCTGTACAGATGATTTAAGTATAAAAATGGACATACCTTTACTGACACAGTAAGTAAGTAATTAAGTAAGTAAGGGTACTTATACATGGTGCACTAAGTCAGGCTTAAACTGACAGAGAGAGAGGATGCACATTTCAATAGCTTAACTTTTTGTCTCCTATAGTGCAATAATTTGACAAGACCATAAATTAACTTATTATTTTTGGCCACAGCTGACAACTTTTTATTGATGGCTATTACAGTGTTGGTCTGTGCTTTCATGTGTACAGTAAAAACTATCCAAGCAGCAGCGAAAAGTGTGATATGGCGCAATCTATTATTGACACCTTTCCTGTGCTCAAGAATGAGTTGACCGGCAGCTTTGTAAGATTCTTTGACTGTTTACATATCCGCTCATGTTAAACAGCTCTCTTTTAGTAGGCTTGTGAGTGTTACAGTTTTGTAATTATTTTGCCATACAGTTTAATGCATTGCCACAGAAATGATAGTGCAATAATAAAGTATTAGCATACAGTTTCAACAGCAGAACCAACATGTGTACTAGTACTTACTTTTGTGATCTCGTAATATACAAATGTTGTGCACGTTCATTTATGTCTCCATAGTACATCTACACCAACAACACAATGTATAACTGTTGTGTGTTCAGGAGGACTTTTATGATGCAGTTAATCAGACAGGACATATTGAGATGTTTATTCGCAGCAAGCGCTCTAGAGCAGCTGAAATTGAAACACGATGGACACACAAACCTCGTCAGTTGTACGTATCAGTAATTGAATTGTGTAATAGATAGTGACATTGTTACATATCTGATAACAAATGTCTTGTTAGTTAGTTAGTAACGTGGCATAGCATAGTGGTTAGACGGCCGGTCCTGGCTGGCGAACTTTCCCTATCCTGTGCTAGACTGACGGCTGGCTGTGTGACCACTTTCTGGGTAAAGCGTCCGCTATCAGTCAACCAACATGGCCAACTCATCCAGCCATCCCTCCGGGGTCGGTTAAATGAGTAGTAATTCCATTCATGACGGGTTACGAAGGTGGAGACCTACTGCTAGCTGGCGCTGCTTGTGGCCGGTTGTTGGGTCGCTGCGCGGAGCCTGTGTGTGCAGGCTGTGGGCTGTGACCTAAAACGGTGTGGCGGCTCAGTTTCAGTGACAAAAGTGCGTTAGGGGTGTATATACACGACGGTATATTATGGGATTGATCCAGAATGAATGAATGGTGAGTGAGGCCATTATTGACGAGGCAGGTCATACTACTAGGCCTGCATTGTAGCAGCTATATGAGCAGGTAGCCTATGTCCTAAGTTGTTTGATGTCTACAAACTTCTGTGCAACACTTTCTGATGATTTGTCTGTAGTGCCCAAACGCGGTGTATTGAACTCTTGGTCATGCGCCGGACAGTGTACAACAAGATGTGGTGTAGTGGTAAGGGTGCTGGACTTGTGATCGAGAGATCGCGAGTTCGACTCCCGGCCGGTGCATTGCCGGGTAACCTAGGTCAACTCAGCCTTCCATTCCTCCGGGGTAGGTAAATCGAGTACCAGCTTACTGGCTGGGGTTAAGGCGGGGCGCTTTCACTTGTGTCGGGTGGCAGGTAACACTGTGTGATCCCATATGGCAGGTGACGTCCCATAGCTCAAGGATGAGTTCTCGTCGAGGGCTTTATTCAGCTTTAACTTTAACTGTTTCATCAGCTCCATTACAGTGTGGACAGGTGGCGGACAGGCGGAGTCCTGTCGTCCATTATGGTGCAGATAAGCCACCAGCAACAGAGAGTGACCAGTGACCATGCAGTTCCTTGGCCTTGCCTCTGTCTCGGAAATGCTGTCACAGCCTCAGCCTCATAAAAACTGCATTGACTACATTACTTCCATGAGCTGAGCTAATGATGATAACTATCTGTGTTTTGTAGTTGAACAGTACTTACATGATGAATCATAGTCAATGTATTATTTCATTTCATGGCTTGTTAGAATTACCCATCTCATCACAGGCTGAATGGTAGTTTGAAGTGCAGTGCTAATGGAAACAATGAAATTGTAATATTCAGCTTAAAATGTTCTGTATACAATTGTGTTGAAGGACTGTGACATCTACTGAAAGTGATGAAGTGCGATTGATGCGTGAACGACGGCCCAATTTCAGCAACAAATCCGAACTACTACAGTGCATGGCTAACACTAGAATGGAAAGGCGGACATGGATCGATGAAAAGCATCCAACCATCACTGAAATATTGCGCAAATATCCTCGTTTTCAGGATATTGAAGAAGCTGTGAGTACTAGTCTAATATAAATACATGTATAACGATCTTGGATTACCTTGACATAATGATGTTTACTAAGCTGTACTAATTTTTTGACCCGGAAACGGGTTCTCACAGGCCGTGAATGTTGTTGTTGTGCTTGTGGTTGTTGGTGTTCTTGTTGTTATCAGGTTTGCGACCTCCTAAGGCTTTTTCATTTTACAACCGATCGTCGTCAAAGTTCACACATTACTATATTACAATATTGTATATTATATTGACAATATTATACACAATCGCACTGTGACGGATTTTCAATGTAATTCCTAATTAATTAAGACAATAATATTTACTTTTATATCTGCATATTGGCAGCAGCAGCAGCGACGGTCGGTCCTCAATATATACTTCTTCTTACACTGATCTCATATACTCCTCTTCGCTACGCTAGGAACGTAGCGTGCGAGGAGTAAAAATAAAGCGGTAGGGAGGAATTAGTGGATAAGAGAAGGGAGATGTATGTATGAGTCTTATTGAGCGTCTGAAGCCGGAAAGTAATTTAAAAGCGACAGCAAAAGTATTTGAAAATCTCATAAGGGTGACTTCGAGTGCTTTCTTGTTTACTTCCATGTGAAAATATTACGGCTTTTCATATTAGAAATTATTTGCTTGGATTTATGTGTTTGTTTAGCTGACAGAAGAATTTCGTTCTTTATTTCCTGCCAGCAAGCCGTTAATGACAGTATGGCCAGACTACAAAGTCAAGGTGCTGAACATGGCTAGAGCTGCCAACAATTCCGTGCTGAGAGAAGCTACCGACGACGATGATGATGGTGAGTACTGTGTAGCATGGCGAGGGTGCTATTGTTTTCAGCAGTGTCTGTTTGTGACTTTGTCTGTTTGTCAATACGATAACTCATGAACTGTTACAGATATCTGGCATCATCCTAGGGGCAGTACCATGCTCTTTGCTCCAGATAGCGTGGTAGGCCTAAAGATGTTAACTGTCAGTGGATTGAGTTAAATGTAGTTTTTTGTTTTTATTCTATAATAGTACAGGTCTTCTGTGTTGCATTTGTGTTGTTAGACAAGATGAGTGAACTTGCTTTCAAGTGTTTGGTTACAATGTTGCCAACGCCACCGAAGCGCGGGGTGAAGAATCCCCGTTTGTCGCCAGAAGCGAACATTGAAAAGTTCTTTGTGTTGTTTGAAGTAAGTCATTGCATTATACTTCCAACAAAAAAGTCGAAATTGAGTTTTTAGCTTAGCTGACTCGGCTTAGGCCGTCTTTCGGTATCTGTTACCCTTTTCTGGAGTAAATATTTGTTGCTGTACATTAAGTATGGATTGCTGTGTTTTATGCTGATGCCCTCTTTGTGACATTCAATGACGTGAAAACTTGAGGGTAAAGTTCATTAACATACCTTGTGACTATTTCAGTTCAAATGTAATGTAAGTTGATGTGTTGTCTTCTGTTGTCTCTCTGCTCTTCTGTTATCTAGCACTATCATGGCATGAAGCTGACATTTATTGTGCAGGATGAAACAGTCGATGAAGCACTTGTCCGTCTACGTGAGCGTGGTCTGTTGCAGCCGTGTCTGTTCGCCTGCCAGCAGCAGTACTTTCTGAAGGTTGACAACTTGGCCATTGCCCTGCCACGAGCAAGCTGTTTTGCTGAAGCCATTGAACAAGTCTTCATGGCTTTCTTCGTCTTCAATGTACAGTTTCCAAATAACCTTAGGGTGTTTTACACCTTCATTGGTTTTCTCGTGAATGTCGGCCAGAAGCTCGGCTGCACCGTTCGTGACTTTTTGCGTGAGTTGAAGAAATACTGATGGTTTGCTGCTACACAACACTCACCATCATCAACTTTCGTACCTTCAGTAGTATTCATTTAGTCAGTGCTTGGTTTATATTTTTGTATCTTTTGTGGAGCCTGGCTTCACCATTTGTAATTGCTCCACTTTCTATCAGCATTTCTTTAACTCACGCAAAAAGTCACAAACATTGCAGCCCAGCTTCTGGCATTAGGGATTTTTATGCACTGGTGCTTAATGTTCATGTTTGTGTATTTTCGGTGCAGTATATGGCAGTGGCTCCAGCATTGGTGATATCTTACTGGAGTTAAAATATGTCGATAGTTTGCTGCTGTGGACACTGCTGTTTTTCTATTGACTGTTAATGTTGTGGTACTTTTACAAGTCTAGTCTTTTCGGTAGTATTGATTCAGTTCGTGCTTGTTGCTTACGTTTTTGTGCAGTGTCGGTGATGTGTTTTAATTGGGTGCAAGTAATCTGGTGGTAAAGTATTGGAGTCGTATCGTGCCCCGGGTTCCAATCTCACCTGGGTCATTTGCAAGCAACCCTGAGTGATCTGCTAGACCACTCAGCCTCCTGTCCTGAGCACGATGGGAAATGAGTATGCTCTAGTAGCTTATAGGCTATGTTTCTGTATGTTCTGTGTGAAGTTTGGCTGTACTGTTTGTGATTTCGTTTGGTTTGGTATCCTTTTGTTGAGGCTATTTGGGTGCCTCGGTAGTGTAGTGGTTAGGGCGTCGGACTCGTGATCGGAAGGTCGNGAATTCGACTCCCGGTCGGTACATTGCCGGGTAGCCTAGGTCAACTCAGCCTTCCATCCCTCCGGGGTAGGTAAATCGAGTACCGGCTTACTGG
>JGI26658J51805_10000149_pt1 | contig 10401 bp, 10 predicted proteins | sample WorMetHERISLAND2_3_FD_51805 | JGI IMG/M metagenome (IMG submission 51805)
AAATCACACGTATCGACGAACTTCTACCTTGGCACTACGTTCAGACCTGACCGAACGACGTTACGGTCAGGCCGTCGAGGTGGGGTTCACCGGACGGTTACTGTACCACCCACAATCGTGCAAAAGGCAACCGATAATATGGACGTGCCATAGCCTGGCACGAGGAGCGAGCTCGGCCGCCGAACAACGGGATGTAGCGGACCGTCCGCTGCGCAGNCCTCTGCTGAAACGGGACATTAATCAGTCATCTCGAATGGGTGATATTGTTAAGGGCGGACCATTCGGCGAGCTACNCTCGGCGTCCGCCTTGCGGTAACAGCCGCCCAACTGCGTTTCATTTCTCACCATTTGTGACGCATAGAATGCGAGACGGCAAAAGATAAAGTTCAGGCGAGACAATCGGCCACTTCAAAACGAACTTCTCAAACAAACCTTTGTGAAACATGCTAATCGGCCACGCGCGGGTTTCCAGAAGCGAGGCCTCGGCGCTTGACGTACTATTCTGCCCCCTACCGGAATCGACCCCCCTAATGCGCCGCCGGCGAGAACAGAGCACGTAGGGACGGCCGGGATCTTCATTTGACTTCAAGCCAGGTTTCGGCGCGGTGATCAAAAACCCGATCGATTCGGGTGCCGTCCCAACGATAAATCAGATGCCGTTCCTGGACAGGAATGCCGATGACGTCGGGCCAGAAGGCACCAAGGTTCTCGCCGCCGTCGTTGCGGACGCTTATGTAGACGATGCCATTAGACTCAACGTCGCGCAGGGTGCGGCCGAGGGCCTGGCCGGCGCCGTAGTCGTCAGGATCCATCACGGCAGGTGGCGCGTCGTCTCGGATGTCGTGAAACTCGTTGTCGATGGTGCCGACGAGACACCGGAAGTCCGTCTGGTGCGGCGGGTCGTTGGTGGCAGCGTAGAATCGAGCCATGTGATAGACGGTTTCGGCAACGGCGGTCTCGAAACCGTTGGCCGCGTAGTACATGCCGTAAGAGCCGTCGGAGAATCGCGAGCCATTCTTGTTCGGGTGTGTGAAGGGCGCCATCACGTAGGTCGCGCCAGGGCCGGTGACTCGCCGGCCCGGGGGTACGATGGCGATGTCGCCCCATTGTTCGCGGAGCCTGGGGTTGGAGATTCCCTCGAGCTCCGCGAGCAAATCACTGTTGCCGAATTCCTCGAAGACGTCAATGGGCGGGAACCGGGACGGGATGATGCGGTAGGCTTTCGGCCAAGTGACCTGGGCGAGGGGCGGGTGGCTCAACTCCAGCCGCCCCGGATGCCGTCTAGGTAGTCGCGAACGTACGCCATATCCATGATCTCGCCGGCGCACATGCGGTCCTTGGCGGTTGCGCCGCCGAAGGCGGCGTTCGGCCGGTTCACCCAGTCGTCGCCAATGGCGTGATCCGCGTAGAGGATGCGAAGCGCCTTGTGGATGCCGAGGATCAGGCTGAGGCGGGTCATGGTGTCGCTGGACAGGGCGCGGACGTCGCCAGCCTTCCACTTGAAGAATGTGGCGCGGCTCGGCGAGCCGAGCAGCGTTTGAATTTCGTCGTTCTTGAATCCCCAATTCTCAGCGATCTGGAACACCGCAGCCATGCCGGCGCGGCCGTGCTCACGCGTCAATGTTGGCCGATCGGCGGGCGCGTCGGGATGGGATTCGATGATGTGAAGATTCATAATGGACCTCCAATTTAGGTAGTCCATATATATACGAATAATGTAAAATAGTCAATATATAGATTGTCGCATAATGCACATTATGGAAAATTTCCTATTTACTGACTTATTTCTTATGCCATTTCTGAAACTGTTTTTCGAGTTCGGGGCTTAATGGAGAATTTGGGTTCGGCTGTATAGGGAATTCGCCGCCTGCTTTCATCAGCAACTCTTCCCAAGAATTCCCTATAACTTCATGACATTTTCCGACGTCGACGACTCCTTTATTCGCTAAAATCCCACAGGTAGATTTCGGGTTCATCCACTGAATCGCGTCAATTCCTTTCGCACCACCACCGTGACCAACGAACGCAGGCACAACTTCTCCAGAATTCTTTTGAGTAAAGAAAAGAGGAATTGGCTGGTGTTTCGACAATTCCACAAGCTCATTAACGTCTTTGCTTACAACACCAAACTTGGAGTTTAAGTTGTCAAACCCGGATACCAGTGCTGTCCAATCTGACGGCCCTCCTAACTTATTGTCGATGTTCGCTAGTTTTTTGTTCAACTCTTTCGAAATGTCGATGAATCCCCCGCCAGCAAACAACACCTCGTTGCTAGACTGGATTTCGGAACGAAAAGCCGCAAGTTGAGGACCGAGCCGGGACAGCTGCTCCTCTAATTCAGCGATATCGACCTCAACTTTTTCTGGGGTGACGTCGATTTTGACGTGACTACCAGTCCCAAAACCAACGAACGGTATCGCGAAGACAAAAACAACAAGAGTCATCCAGTGTGGCGGGGGCTCCTTTTTCCAAACCCAATAAGCCGCCGGAAAAACGATGATGGTCGCTAGGACCATCGACCACAACTGAGCAACTGTCGGAAGTTCCATGGTTCCGGTCTCCCCAATTGAACGGTTAGCGCGTTTTCTTATCGCGCGCCGGTAGCCGTATTTTCAAGATATCCAGAAGCTGTTCGGGCGGACACTCCAGCCGCACCTCGGCGGCCTCAGCCGGCGAAACCAAACCGATGCCGAAACCGATCAGCGCCCCTACTTCTTGGATCGTGGCAGCGATAGCTGTAACCCCCTTCCCCGGCCCAACCGAAGCGTCGGAAGTCCTAACTTCGGCAGGCCCAACCGCGGCAACCCCAAAATACGAGTATTTTTCCTGCGACGTCGCGGTTTACGCGATTTTACCTCTGTTTCTGCAGGCGGTCTATTTGATTCCGCGTCGACCTTCAACATCCTCTTGTCGACACCGAACCGCGAGAAATACGTTTCGGCCTTTTTGCCGTGCGCCTCGACCGCCCTCGCCGCCTGTCGGAGATCCGCAAGGACTTCCGGCTCCCAAGGATACGTCGGCGATCGCAGGGCCGCGTTTTTCACTGCCGCTTTCGCTTCCGCATACCGGGTCACGGCCTTGAAAGCCTTTTCTTCCGAAGGTGTGGCCGTGATCGGTAGCTCTTTCGTCGGATCACGACCTTCGAACCGTGCGTTCCTCTCCCCACGCAACCGCTCCACCTGCTGTTTCACGACCGTCTGACGAAGCGACGATCTAAAAGGTAGATCCTCGATCTCGGCGACGGGCAATCCCTTCGCGGCTTCGAGAACTTGTCTCTCCAGGTTCCTGCGAACGGCGCCAAAGGACCTCTCGTCCTTCAACGCGTCCTTCTTCGCGTCCTCGATCGATTTCGTTCGTCGCTCGTCGAACCTGACGCCAAGATCCGCATCAATCATTTCGCGATTTTCGGCCTGATCCTTGACCGCGTCACCAAGGATACGGGCCTGGCGCCCGATATCCTTCAGCGTCGACACCGCATCGGCCCGTTCCTCATTCTTCAAGCCCAGGAAATTCGCACCCCTGAGTTTTCCGAACTGCTCGGGTTTCTCTATCAAACGCGCCACGGCCGCCTGCGTGCCGATCGTCTTCCGGAGATCCGCGAAGGCGTCGACCATCTTATCTGGGTCGCGATAGACCTTCCGTGCCAACACTTCTAGGCGCTCGCGAGCCTTCGTATTCCGCATCGCCATATCAAACGAGTGCTGCGTCTGCTGCAGCACCGTTTGATGGTCGACCGCCAGCCCCACGAAATGCCCTTCACGTCGTTCGAAATTCTCCAGCGCCGTAACGGCCCGCTCGATTTCGCGCGCCCTTCCCCGGCGCTCCCTTTGCGCCTCTGGCGAGTTTTTCTTCTGATAGTCGGCAAGTCGTTGCCCGAACCTGTTTTCCAAAGCACCAAGGCTTAGGTCGCGATCAACCGTCGATGCCTTCACCTCGGCCTTGCCGTCCGATAAAACGAGCCCCCTTCCCTTTCTATGTGGCGTCAACCCATTCGCTTCTAGGGCATCGAAGAAGTCTCGCCAGGTCGTTGCCGCTTTCAGGTCCTCCGCCAACGGCGCCAGATCATTTTCACCTGTCAACGGGCGCGTGCCGACGTCCCCGCGTCTTTCCAGATCGGGAACCCGCTCTGACGCGTCTTTCTCCGGTTGGTCCTTTCTATCGCCGAACGGCTCCCTGAACCGCTGCTCCAGGTTTCGCCGGCTATACTCCCGACCGATCGCGCTCGGCTTTGCGAAACTCCCCTCCCCGTCCGTGATCGTGAGCCCCCTACCCCGCGCCTCCAACCGATACCCCTGACCCGCGAAACGTTCATCAAGATCGCGCCAGCTCGTAGCTTCCTCAAACACCGCTGTCAGGTCCTCCCGGACCTGCGACACGAACGCCTCGATGCCCGTGCGCTCCTCAAAGCGCATGGCCTCGGTTTTCATGTCGTGATCCGGCGCCGGCGCCTCCAAACCCAGATCGATGGAATTGTGGTGCCCCGGCACCACCTCGAAGTCGTGTTCCAGGCTCAACCGGGCCATCGCTTTCTCGAGCGTCACTTTCGAAAAACTTCCAGTCCACGCCCTTCCTGTCTCCGGATCGATCCGGTTGACGACGGCATGAACATGAAAATGATCCGTGTCCTTGTGGGCCACGATCATTGCCTGATGATTCTCCAGCCCGAGATCCTTCAACGCCTCTCGCGTGATCTCCATGACAAGCGCCTGGTCGACGCGATCGGACTCGGCCGGGTGCCAGTTCACAGAAAAGTGGTACACCGGCTTTTCCACGCGATCGTTTTCATTCGCTGCCGATCGCATGATTGAGGCTCCGGTCATAAGGTCGTCTGTGCCGAGATTGACCCCCCTCACCCACTGGACGCGATCGCGCTTTTCGCCCTTCTTGCCCTCCAACAGATAGTTGCTGAGACCAACGAACGATTTTCCGGTGCCGGCGTCCTTGGCGATCATTTGCGGCGCCTCTTTTTGTCGAGCCGCGCGATCGCCAGGATCAGGTCATTGACCTCCTGCAAAGCACTCTCAAGTTGCTCCGCCTTGCGGATCTCGCCGCTCGTGTTGGCGATCCGCGCGAGCTGGTTGAGGTTGTTTCCGACGCGCGCCAATTCGTTCACTAAGCGGTCCCGGTCCTGGACGGATTTCGACCGACGACTGATGTCGCTCAGGTCCTCGTCCAGCTCAGGGCCTCTTAAGACTCGCGCCCGAACGAATTGCGATAAGCGTATGCCGGCACGTTTCGCGTAACGTTTCACGCGCTCTTTCTCGGCGACCGTCAGACGAACATCGATCCGCGTCTCGCGGGGTTTCGATGCTGTTTTTCTCGTTTTCGTCTCGGCCACGCCGCCCTCTTCCTTGAGCATTTATGCGAATGGAACCCCGATGAGCGGACACCGTTCCGCGACATCGGCCCCTTTGAGCGTTTCCATCGGAAACTGCGAAAAGCGAGCGTTATTTGTACACACAAATGACACTGCCCGCTCCCAAAATAAAAAATATCTGTTTCGGTTGTAAACCATTGTTTTAACGAGATTACATCGCTATAATACTCGCTCCACGGGTTTTTTTGGACTGACATTACCCCAACCATACGGTGACATCGCCGTACAAAACGGTGACATCAACGAATACGAGGGTGACACAGGCCCCGGAAACCGTGACATCACCCTAAAAAAGGGTGACATCAAGAAAACAGGGAGATCGGAACGGAAAATGGTCGATAAGAAGCCCCAAAACAAAAAGGGTCCCCGACTCGCCTACCCTGCCCGTTACGAAAATCTCCTCCCAAAGATCCATTGGGCACTCCTGGCACTGCGTCAGTCAGAGCATATCACCTGGCTGATGCCCGGCAGAGACGTGGCCTTGAAAAGGCCGTTCATGAATCAGTTCGACGATGACACGGTGACACGGATCAAACGCCTGGCGAAACTCAATCGCGTCAGCCTGTCCACCGTCATCTCGACCGCCCTCAAGATTTATGACGCCTCGCCGAAACTCGCGGACCCCGACCGCGGGCTCCGCAAGGACGCAAAGGAATGACCCATGAACGAAGATATCAAAGACTGCGGGAGCTGCCTGATCCTGCAGGAATTCGCGAACGGACTCCGAACAGTTGATGCGGCTGTCTTCGACACCCTCGCCAACGACGTCTTTATTGTCCTCGGTTCCCTCGTCACCCTTGTCCTCATATTTCGTGTCCAGTTTCATCACTACCTGAGAAGCTTCTCCAAGCAGTTCGCTGACGCCGACGTCTTCGCGGATCTCCTTGCCTATGGTGGCCGTCTCGCCTTCTGCAGCATCCTACTTCTGACGTCCAATTACTGGCGCGAAATGATCATCGACAATATCAACGGATCAATCGGCGGTGTTGCCGTTGCGCTTCTTTCGGTCGTCAATTCAAATTTCAGCCAAGACATTAGCCTCGACGGAACCGCCTATTACATGTCTCTCAGCCACGCCATCTGGCAAGGCGTCTACGCCCCATCGGACCTCATGTGGCAGGCGATCAACTCGACAAGTTTTGGCGTCCGCATCGATAAGTTGGTGGCCGTCGCTCTCATCGCTACCGGCTTATCTCTCGGCGCCACTTTATGCACAGCCCTTATGATGTTGTTTCTGTTCGGCCAAATGATCATGACAATGTTTGTCGCCGGCCTCGGCCCTATCCTTATCGGCCTATGGATCTTCCCGTCGATGCGCCACTACGCCTACGGACCAATCAAAATGCTCATCGCCAGCGGGATCACTGTCGTCACGGGTGCTTTTCTGACGTCCATAATGACAGCCGCAATTACACAAGCGTTCCTCGCCGACGAGACAGTCGTCATCACCGACAGCGGCGCCCAGTTCAACCTCGAGCAATTGTGGGATTGGGTCTTCTCTTGGAGTATTTTTACGGTTGGACTATCTTACGCTGTGTTATTCTTTCTACTACTCCTTGTGATGTTTTTCGTCTTGTACGGCGTCCTTACGTCTGGCCCGCAGACCATTAAGGTGGAGTGATGAAGTATCTATTGGCTTTTTTGGTATTGCTGCTCGTCTCCTCGCCCATCGCGGCCGAAGAAACCGTATCTGGCAAGCCAACGGTCGTCGATGGTGGCAAGCTTTACTTTCCGAATGAGCCATCGAACCGCCAAAACATCTATTTGGCGTTTATCCGTCCGTTCTGGCCTGGGCAGCGGTGCGTAAGCAACTTTGAAAAGCGATTTGAAGAGGACCCTAAGTTCTTCGATGCAGGCCAGGCCGCGAAGGAATTCCTCGAAGCGCTTGTCAGCAAGGGCGAAGTCACCTGTGAGATCGTGAAGTCGTGGAAGCAAGGGTCCTTTGGCGATTGTCGAACGGCCTCTGGCGAATTCTTGTCAGACAGAATGATCGAAACCGGAAACGCCTTGTCGGGTGCAATGGTCGGTGACCGCATGAAGTATCTATTTAAACTGAAAAAGCGTTTGTACCCCGCAGCCCAGGAAGGCCTGAAGGGCAATAAGTTCCCGACGTCATGCGACAGTCGGTCTTACGAAGAGGACCAGGCCTACTACCACAACCCTTATAACGCGGCCGGTGTCGACCAGGATTGATCGCTGCTAATCACCTGTACCGGACTTCACGGGGCTCAGGACGGCGAGATCGACGTGTTGTGGCGTACCAGGTCCGCTGATGGTGGCAAATTTGACCACCGATGATCGATCATCGATTAGACGGCAGAATCCCAGAAACAGACTTTCGCATGCTGCAACCTAACAGTCCGGCTTTATCACGAAGGGACATGGTAAAGGTCAAATAGACAATCTTGAGAGAAGTCTTAATGTTACCGAGTTGATTGCAATGTCGTAGCCTCGAGCGGTGATTTGACGAATTTGCCATAGGTTTGCTCCAACGTTTGGGGCAGGACCAAAATCGGTTTTTATGCCTTGAATACTGGTATGGCCCATGGGGGCCAATGATGCCTGTCGTGTAACCTACGGAGTGGGCTTGAAAACAGACGTTTTAGTTAGGGGCTGTCCTAGCCCAAGCATCTCGCTTAGCTAGGACAGCCCCTTAAATAAAGCAGACTGTGAAACACTTGTTCCTTGTTCGTAGGCTCATACTCCTTGGCAGAGCCTATTGACAATCATTTCGTGGCCATGAAACGACGCGTGATGGCATCGCCGTTGTAAGCCGTTATGATATTCAGAGGCGACAGCCAAAAGTCTTATCTCCGCTTTTCGTCATGGTTCCGAGGAACATGCCGGAGCATAAGAACGCGTTGTCCCGGATGAATTTAGACAGAAAGCCGATCAGGAAGCCCCCCCAATTAGTGGGNGAGGATTTTGGAGAGGAACTCCTGGGCCCGGTCGCCGCGCTCAGTTTCGAAGAAATCGGTCTTGGTGCAGTCTTCCTCGATACGACCTTCATCCATGAAGATCACCCGATCGGCCACCCGGCGCGCAAAGCCCATCTCATGGGTGACGACCATCATGGTCATGCCGTCGTTGGCCAACTCCGTCATCACGTCAAGAACCTCGTTAATCATTTCTGGATCGAGAGCCGACGTCGGCTCGTCGAACAGCATGGCAATGGGGTCCATGGCGAGGCCGCGGGCGATGGCGACACGCTGCTGCTGGCCACCAGAAAGCTGGGCCGGGTACTTTTCGGCTTGATCGGCCAGGCCGACACGTTCCAATAACTCGGCGCAACGTTTCGCCGATTCTTGCTCGTTGCGTTTCAGTACCTTCAGCTGCGCCAGTTTGATGTTATCAGTTATGCTGAGATGCGGGAAAAGCTCGAAGTTCTGGAACACCATGCCGATCCGCGAACGCAGCTTCGGCAAGTTCGTTTCTGCGTCGCCAACGGATATGCCGTCGACCGCGATCACCCCTTCCTGGAACGGCTCCAGGCCATTCACCGTTTTGATCAGGGTGCTCTTTCCCGATCCGGACGGCCCGCATACGACAACCACTTCGCCCTTCGCGACGGTAGTAGAGCAGTCCTGGAGGACCTGAAAATCTCCGTACCACTTGCTGACTTGATTCACTTCGATCATCGTCATGATTCGGGTTTCCTGTTCAACCGGTTTTGAGCTTTCTTTGCAGCGTGCGAATGCCCGCCTGCCCGGCGAGACAAAGGCCAAAATAGACCACGGCGACGGTCATGAACATTTCGATCAGGCGATTGTCGCGGTTGGCGATGATGTCGGCGGCGACCAAGAAATCGCGCAAGCCGACGACGTAGACGAGCGAAGTGTCCTGAAACAGAACGATCGCCTGCGTCAGGAGGATTGGCAGCATCGCCCGGAACGCCTGCGGTAACACCACATAACGCATGTTCTGGCGATAGGTCAGCCCCAGCGCTTGACCGGCATAAACCTGACCCCGAGTGACGCTTTGAATTCCCGCGCGCATGATTTCGCAATAGTAGGCCGCCTCGAACATGATGAAGGCGACCAAGACGGAGTAGAAACCGCCGACAGGGCGGCCGAGCAGGAACGGCACCAGGAAATAAAACCAAAAGATGACTAGGATCAGCGGCATGGAGCGGAAGAAATTGACATAAGAACCGGCGATAAAGGACAGCACGGTAAAGTGCGACAGACGGCATAGCGCGAGGACCGTGCCGAGGGCCAGGCCGCCGACGATGGCGAAGAACGTCAACACCAGCGTCAGGCTCATGCCTTCCAACAAAAAGGGGATAGAGTTGACGATGATTTCAAAATCGAAATCGCTAAACATTTCACTTGGCCCCCAATGAGATCATGCCGGGGATTCGGAACTTACCCTCGACAGCCCGCATGGCCGTCATGACGATGGCTGTGACGACGATGTAAAGCAATGTCGCGGCGGTAAACGCCTCGAATCCCTGAAAAGTGTACTCCTCGATCTGCCGCGTTTGTGCCGTCAGTTCGAGAACGCCGATCGTCAGAGCGAGCGACGAATTCTTGAAAATGCCAAGGAAGTCACTGGTTAGCGGCGGGATAATGATCCGATAGCTAACGGGCAGAAGAATGTATCGGTAAACCTGAAGCGGCGTCAGGCCGACGGCCATGGCGGCATAACGCTGGCCCTGGGTGATCGCGTTGATGCCCGCCCGCACCTGTTCGCCGACCCTGGACGCCGTGTAGGTACCGAGGCATACAACCGCCGTCCAGTACTCGGGCAGCGGCATGTCGCGCTTCACCCATTTCCCGGTTTCCTCGGGTAGAAGCTCGGGGACGACGAAATACCAGAGAAACATCTGCACGAGCAGCGGGATATTGCGGAAAACCGTCACGTAGACCGTTGCGATCCCCCGCAGGATCGGGTTTTCCAGGGTTCGGCAAATGCCGATCACCGAGCCCAGCGAAAACGCGATGACCCAGGCTGCGGCGGCGACAGAGACCGTCCAGCCAAAACCGGAGGCAATCCAGTAGAAGTAAGGTTGCGTGCAGCCCGCG
>JGI26658J51805_10000165_pt1 | contig 10069 bp, 8 predicted proteins | sample WorMetHERISLAND2_3_FD_51805 | JGI IMG/M metagenome (IMG submission 51805)
CTCGCCGTGAGGGGGCTCCTGAGAAAATTTTGTGCCGAGGGGGGCAGAGACGCCACCTCTGACGCCGCTGGGGCTTGCGGCGCAGTACCCCCTAAAATGATACACAAATTGTCGAAGGTTAAGCAAGAAATAGAGGGATACAGACCCTCGAAAATTCAATAATTTTTTGAGGAATATAAGAGCCAAAATAAGAAAATATGGGACAGAATTGATATTCCCGAAACCTTCGGCAAAGAAATCGATTCGAGACGGTGTAAACGCAGAGAACAAGAAACATGCACACAATATACTGTAAACTGTGAAACGAGAAAAAATAGAACTGTAACTGTTCATGGCGACGCGCAAGGATATATAGATGACGGATAGTCTGTAATGTTTGTCCAGAGGTCGACTGTAGAGACGAATGTGCATCAGAAGAAACGGGAGAACTGTTCGAGAAACGTGCGTAGAAGTTCATGACGAGGCGTGAGGGGAATGGGGAAAGTGGAAGGGAATGTAAGTGCCAAATGGAACAGAATGAGCGATAATGGCGTCGCGATATTCGTGTGCTTCTGCGTTCAGTCGGACGATCGCGAAGATCTCCGAACACCGTCTCGACTTCAGGACATCAGAACATCAGAACCGACTCGTCCGAAGCATGTAACAGATACACACAAACGGTCAGAAAAGCAGAGTATAAATGGATAATGGCAAAAGCATGCAATATATATAATGAATATAGAGTGCTCAATGCACAGCCTCGCCAAACGCTGTAGTCGTCTCACAGTAGGCAGCGCAGAAAATGTTCGTCTACCTGTGCGACCGTCTGCGAAACGACAAATTTTGTAACACTTACTTACTTATGGAAAAATAGTTCATTACAAACGTTCGGCAAAGGCGAAATATATAAAAAATAATAAAGTGCTCACATGTATGGCGGTAGACGGCTCATACTGTGGCTACTGTGACACATCCCATGCACCAACCCACATAATGTAGGGGTTCCCGAGACTCCTATGCAATGCGGTTTTTAGTGATCGAAACATTCCTAACCAGAAACAGACTACTAAATGTAGCATACCAGGACACCGACGTTCACCGAATGCCCATAGCCCAGCGAAAAAAACGCCATATGAGAGCGGGGAGAAACGGTGAGTGAGCCGGGGCCTAGTACAACCTCCCATGCTCCATTCCTGATGGTGGGGGGTCCTGTTTCTTATTAATTTTGATACAAACCGCTTACGGGGCCGAGGGCGATAGTGTAGGGGGATACAAAAGCTGCCCGACCACAGCAGATGCTGGTAAAGGTAGGATATCGGCGATGTGACTATCATGAGTCAAAATCACTAACGTGGCTGTATACTTCGTTTTAAGAATGCGTCTGATGCGTCTCACCGTGAATGGACAAATAATGAGAGGGCTAGTCAGGTCAACAGGGACACTACGGGGCTGTTCCGTAACAATGATTCCACGAGACCAATTTAAGCGTGGAAAGTAAGCAGATTCCTCAATACTGATGTTAGCTGACCTAAGGTCAAAACGATAGTAATGTGGAGAGTACTGAAGCATGAGAACTACACGTTCGTATTTACGGTGACCTTCAGCTTGTAGATCCAATCTAATGAATGTGTGGTAGCGAACTCGGGAGACAGAGGAATGGAGAAGATAAAGGGTAGCCAAAACAATGATAGACAGGAGTATGAGGATTAACAGTAGTTCAATAGACCAGAGCTCTGTCATCGTGGTTTGTGCCGCTAACCAAGCCTCACGGATAGAGTAGACAGTAGTGGGCGTAGTGGGCGGTAACGTGTAGATAATCTGGCTTTTAGCACGCGGTAGAGACANAAGGAGGTAGTTGATANATTTGTAGCGGATGTAGAGGTAGAAAAAGAACAGAAGGTTGAGACCAGACAGGATNAGAGACAGCACAGAAATCCAGTGAAAGGCGCTGGNTACCTGGAAGGTATTTAAATATTGATTGTTAATTAGTTTAGACCAATAGCTCGNNATNGCTCNAGGAGGTATATAGCTTCTCGTCAGCTGCCGAAGCATTAATCGCTGCACTAAAATCAAATGTATACTGATCTTCCTGAGCCAAATTTTGGAGATATTCACCGCGTTCAAGGACTAGCGGTGGTAATTCAGCATAGACAGATGAATTGAGTTCAATGGCGCTGTTAATGTCGTGCAGCAGGTCATCTTTAAAATAATGACGTAAGATAGGTAGATTCATAGGATAAGTGATATTCAGACTGTCCGTAAGGTCGTCGTCTGTGGAACAGTGTTCAACGCTATGCACTATCAAATTCAAAACATGAATGAGAGCTTCGCAAGGAATTTGATAGATGACCTGTGGAAGACTAAAATGTATGGACTTATTAATGATAGGTTTAACGTTTCTACGTGCAGGACGAGAAACTACCAAAGAAGAAATATTGTTGAGCAATAATTTGTCATCACTAATGCGATGAACAGAGCTAGGCAGAAAGTTAAGGATTACGTGGTAACCACAGAGTTGCTTGATGTCGGCCAACGAGTTCTGAAACAGAGCCAATGCACAACTACGCACATCTGTAGAATACAATGACAAAGAGACGTCATGAATATCAACATACTGAGATAATGCATTATTAGTCTGCCGTGGCAGATCAAAATAATCAGTGGTAGCAATATAATACGGATTTTGTGGATTATACGCGATATATTTCAAGGGCGATGCGAGCAGTGTATAATAATGCTGAAAATTGGGCGACTTTAATGGAAAAATCTGTAGCTGCCAGACTGTCAGTGGCGGTTTTAAGGCGGCCGAGACAACAGGAGCGTAGAGGACAATGAAAAGAACGTAAGTATCATTACTAAAATGAACTGCCGCTCCAACATTGGCATGATCGTAATAAAATGATGTATCGCGATGCACTAACTGCAGACCTGACCCTGTCCTACGTAGTTGACGTGCCATGTTATTCAAGGCTTTCTGCAATGCGTCAGCCGAAAGCAAATGGTGTGATAGACGTCCGGCGTTAAGCTGCTGGATCGCTAAGTATAACGCTTCGACCTCTTGAGTGTGGCGAATAGCTAAGTGGACTTGACGGGTAATGCTGGCAATTATTCTGTAAATGCCATAGAAATCATTGCGTAACTGTGCTAAACGTTTATTTTCCTGCAAAATGCTGATACGAGAGAGATTAAGCAAACGCTCTATGTTTTGGAAACGTTCGTTAGTCAGTTGAGTGACACGGGTAAATAATCCCTGTTTATCCTTCCACATCTCTACAGCCTTCTGGGTACCATCCAATACATTTTGGAGTAACCCTCTCACGTTCTGAATGTCTTTGAACTTAGCAAGACCAAAAAGGTCAGCAAGGCCTCCTCCTATCCAGCTAAAGACGGAGCGTGGCTGGCGATTAGGACGCTGCTTCAATGTCACTAGTAACTCATCAATCTCCTGCATCCTAGTAAGTAATAGCTTGACAATATCGGCTTTCATACGAACAAGAGTGTTCGTGACCTGTCTGAAACTCAGACATCTGCGTTGCAAGGCTGTTCTGTTAATATACTCATCACAATCTAATCTCTGAAATGTAACATTTGATGGTAATGCCTGAAATTTGTAATGAAAAATAAGGCGGACTTGACCTGACGTCAACTGGAGTTGTCCGATGGAGCGTAGTAGGAAGCCGTAGTTGTGTCTCGAGAGAATCTCGCCAGTCGATCGTTGTACGATGGTGACCGCGATGTAGAGTAGCACGAACAGTCCCAAGGGTCGTAGAACTCGCATTGTGTTCATCGATCTTCGCTTCTACAGAATTCCAGCTAAATAACTCACACACACACCAAAATCGTCACTTCACTAGAATTACACATCACATCATAACACAATTATCTCTGCGCGCTGTAGGCTGTTGATCCATATAATAGTAATGTCCGTCAGTGCAGACACAATGGCAGCCAAGTGACGTAAAGGTGCAACATGAATCGTCTTAATACGATTTTCCTCTCCTCCTGAAATATTCAGTAAGTAAACCTGATCCAACACCTGTTGTCCATTTTTTCATTCCATTACGAAACAAGACCAAGTACTGAACAGTACTGTCAACTCGTCTATGAGTTAATATCCGTACACCAAGTGAATAACGTCGTCTTTGTACTCCATCATTTATCACTATACTCGAACTAGTGTTAACAGGCATTGTAGCCTGAGGCGTTGCATGTTTATCATCCAGTTCTGTTCGTGCAGATACATTCTTATCATAATGAAAAATCTTCAATCTATCAATACCAACCAGTCTCTTTACCTCTGCGCCAGTCTGCGCATTAATCAGTTTATATGCCGGGCCAACGGATTGATCGTGCTGTACAACGTCCGTTATTACATATGGGCCAGTAAAAGGCCTTCTAGTCAATATGCGAGTATCACCAGGCTTTGTCCTATTATCTCTCAATAGTACATAATCACCTATGCGATAGGACGGTGAGATAACGTTATGTCGTTTATCATAAACATGCTTCATCTCGTCTTTCGTCTCTAGACGATTTTGACGTACTGCAGTGTGTAACAAGCGCAGTGAGTTACGTAACCATGCCACGTACGTCTCTGCGTCGGTGCTGAAAAATTGAGGCAGATTATACTCAAAGGGCATAGGAATTGGCATCGGAAAACCGTGACAGATTTCAAATGGCGAAATTTTTCGGTTTGCTGGGGCCGTAGCCCGTAGGCCATATTCTATAATAGGCAAAATGGTCTCTATACATTTATCATCAACATCTGAGCTAGCGTATCGTTTGAGACCTTCATTAAGACGCTTAATGGCTTGTTCAGCAAGTCCGTTAGTGCGCGAGCATTGGGCCGCAGATGTGCGGTGACGGACACCAAGGATTTTTGCTACTGTGGCGAAAAATAATGACATGTAACCTGGGGCCTTGTCGGAGAGGACGAGCTCAGGTTGTCCGTGCCGAGCAAGTACCTCTTTGACGAATATTCGGGCCGTAGTATAGGCACATTCATCAGGCACTGGTGCAAAAATGACATAATTAGAAAAATGACAGATAAAAGCTAAGACATAATTGTTACCGTCATTTGTTGTACGTGCAAGCTTGCGATGATCAAACGACCAAAATTGGAAAGGTCGTACTGGTGTAGGAATGGGATTTAATGGACTGACGGGAGGTCGTGTAGATACCTTTGACGTTTGACAAACTGGGCAACAACGAACAAAATTCTTAATGTCTAAAATTAAGTTCTGCCAGTAATAATGGACCACAAGTGTAGGATGCAAACGTTGGATAGAGAAATGTCCAAGCAGTAGGTGATATTGCTTAATCAAAGATTCTCTATACTGCTGAGGGACACAGAGTTGGTAGTAGGTAGACCGTAAACGTTTCTCTTTGCGTCCACGCGGCAAAGAACACTTATAGAGAAGATCATTCTCTATATAATAATTCTCACTTATCAATAACAGTTTACGATCTGTATTATTATCACCAGTCAACCGTCCGTCACGTAAGTAACTATAAAGCGCAGAAAATTCTGAGTCGTCAATATAGTCCTGTGACGTAATTGTGGGCTTGGAAATAGATTGGTCAATCAACTCAGCACTATACATGGTGTCCTGCTGGTCAGTCTGACCAGTCTGTCCGGTATCGGCGTGCCAAGCGGACAGGAGTTCTGAGGTAGACAAAGACGCGTCTGGGTGTGGTGCAGCTGCGACGGATCTGTCATTATTAATGATGTCGGTCGGTGCGTTACCCTGGGCGTCGATCTGTGCAGTCGATGTAGCCGGCTGCAGCTGAGTCAACATAGTCGGTTTATCGGCGGTAGGCGAAATCTGTTGATTGATACGTTCTGCGCGCTCTATCAGTCGCTTGCTACGGCGAGTGGGCTGCATAGAATCGCGTTTGTCAATGTCAGAAGTAAGTGCGTTCACATTAAGCGAGTCCTCGGCGGTCGAGATCGCTGCCGTCGGCTGAGAAAGCGATGTGCACTGGAACGTATATGCTCTCCAAACACCATCAGGCGAAATCTCGGTCTGGCCGGTAGATAAGTTATCTGTCAGGTCGGCTGGAGCGTTGGCGCCCGAGTCAGCTGCCAACTCACCAGACTGACTGTCAACAGGCGGCGCTGTCATGGCGAGTAGAAACTCATTTCTCAAATCAACCGTGGGTGGCCGCAAGATAGCAATCTGCTCTGCGTTTAAATCTTCTGCTATGCGACTCAGACAATCGGCGATTTTATTGTCAGAGCCAGAAATATAACGGATATTTAACCGGAATTGACTCAAATAAGCAATTAGCCGTTTTTCACGATTATTTATAGGTTTATATTTTGCCAATTGGACTACTACGGCGTTGTCACTAAACACATTTATGTCCAAATGCAGCAGAAACGACTCATAGGCTCGTAAGGTTAGAGCAAGAGCAGATAGTTCTAACATGTAGATAGGCCATTTTTTCTGGCTATCAGTGGTAGCATGACTTAAATATGCACAGACATGCGGGAGTCCGTCATCATCGTATTGTATGACCGCAGAGCCATAACCAGACAATGCCGCGTCAATATAGACGTAAACAGGCTTAGTAGGCTGTAAAGGCCTGAACACGGGATTAGAAATAAGAGTTTGTTTTAAGCTCGTTAACTCGTCATCGCATGCTGACGACCAATCAAACTTGACATCCTGCTTTAAAAGTCGACGCATATTAACTGTGCGCTGACTGAAATTCGGAATTTGCTTTCTAAAGAAATTTAGAAGGCCAAGCAAACGTTGTAATGACTTGCGAGTTTTAGGAGCCTGAATTCGTTCTATAGCCTGTATTTTAGACGGAGAAATGGAGATACCCTGCTCCGACACAGTATAGCCGAGAAAATTCATTTTAGTATAGCCGATAGTCGTCTTGGTAGGATTAATAACAATATTATTACGTCGGAGAGTCTCAAAAACAGTGGTTAGATGCTGCAAATGCTCAGGAACCGAGGAAGAGACGGCCAACAAGATCGTCTACATACATAAAAAGGAAATTAAACTTAGTTTTGTCCTTAAAAACACGAGACATGACATAAATAAAGGCAGCAGGGGAGACAGAAAGCCCCATAGGTAGCACATTCCACACCTGCGACATACCTGTCTTTGGATTGGTGAACGCTGTGACAAAATTCGTTTTGGGCGATAATCTGACATTATAAAATCCCTTAAAAATGTCTATACTACTGAGAATTTTGGGCTTGAGGGCCGTAATCTCCTGAAGGAGCGTGTCAATCTTGGGGAGCTGAATAATATAGGGCTTTAACAGTCGATTTACGTGACGTAGGTCGACCAACATTCTACCAGAACCGTCCCGTTTTCGAGCGATAAAAATAGGACTATTGAATGATGAATTGTCGTTTTCACTTATCAGTCCTTTGCGGCGCAGTTCATTTATCTGGCGGTCTGCCTCCAGGGTGTCGTCACGTGACAGCGGATACTGACGAGTATAAGAAGTAGCATTGGGATCCTTCAGCGGTAGCTCGAGCTCGAAGTCAGGATAGACCTTGATGTCCTGTAAACTACGAGCAAATAAATCCTTATAGTCATAAAGGAGGCTAGTAAAGGCAGTACGGTCTGCTGTCGACAGTTCAGGGTTAACGTCAATGTGATAGTCTTTTAAAAACTGTTCTAAAATTTCAGGCGAATGTTTATTATTATTTACCGGCTGCTCGTCGATGGTTTTGAAGGGAGTGATAGACAGAACACTGTGAGGGTATAAAACAGAAGCAATTTTCATGCCGCGTCGCAACACGACCGGATGGAGGTTGTAGTTAAGAACACGCACAAAAGCAGAATTCTTAGTAACAGAACTGATACAACCAGCTGTAGCTACCATAGTATTATTGACAGAGAGCGGTTCCAGGATAACCTGCTTACCAGTATATGCACGCGGTAATTTAACCGGTATAATGGCTTCCGAGCATTTTGGCATACAGACTGTTTGCGCTACTGCCGCGCAGTTCCGTGCAGAGTTAAAACTCTGCAGTTGTGCACAGATAAGATTATCATAAAATCGGACAGTGTTNTCAGTATAAGATATAGAGGCATTATTTTTACGCAGGAAGTCGGCACCTAGAATCAAGGTAGGATATAAATCTTCAATTACAAGGAAAGTGTGAGGAATGAGTAAACCTTGCAACTGAAACGTAATATCAACAGAACCAACTGCTTTCAAAGGCTTACCAGTAGCTGCCAGCAATGGGGTNTTAAAGGAAGTTGCTTGGATAGGCAGACCTAATTTAGANGCCAAAGACTGAGATATTACAGACGTGATNCTGCCGCTGTCAACAAGGCATTGCACCGCTTTACGTTTAACTTTCATTACAATATACTGTTTAGCTGCCGAATTAGAAGTAATATTGGATCCAACAGACTCTCCGCGTCGAGACGGGTCGGCGTTCGACGCAGGGGACCGTCAATATTGCGCTTGGCGGCAGACAACACGAAAATGACCAAGCTTACCACAGAATCCGCAAGCCTGGTTAACGGCAGGGCAAAACAGTACATTGGTATGCGCATTGCGTCCACATTTACCACACCGATGCGGCTCAGTCGCCGGAGTTTGCTGCATCTGAGATTGAAATTGATATGGCTGCCCGCGTGGTATGAAAGTACCAGTACGGCGGGCTGCATTAGAAGTGACATATCGGCCGCGAAAGGTGGGGGGTCCCATGAACTGCGGCTGCTGAAAGCGTGTGTTCGAACCCCTATAACGCGGGCTGAATGGGCGCGCTCTGGGATTCAAATCACGTGGCTGCTGCTGGAAGGTGACTCTGCGCGGTAACGATGGAGACCTATCGTTCTGTATGGCAGCGCTAAGCGAGACAGAGGAATCATAGCGCTGAGCAAGACGCTGAATGTCCTTTCGGATGTCTGCAAGCTGATCAGTTACCTTTTCATCAGCGCTTGGCGGTGAATCCACCAAACTATATTCCGCAATGCGTGCTTGGTCAATCGCTTCTGTATACGTCTGGGGGTTTTTTACCAATAACAAAACTGGCAATTTTTGGTTTTAACCCACTCAACAATGCATACAAAAGCGTGTTATCGTCGATTTCGACCTTCTTAGAAAGGGCGCGAAGCCGATTAACATAAATATCGACACTCTCGTCCGCAGCTTGTTTTTTACCAAAGATTTCGCGCGCGGACCGAAAGCGCAGTATGGCAGGCTGGACGAAGCGCTCTTTAAAGGCGTCTTCTAAGTGTTGGAAAGTGTCTTTCTTATCATCTGGCAAGTTCTCTAACCAATCACAAGCCGCGTCTGTGAACATGGCCTTAGCTAGGCGCAGTTTATCGGCGGCATTACTACCTTTGTAAGTGGTATAGTTGTTAAGTCTACGCCAGAATTCCGATGGATCGTCATCCGGTGCGTTTCTAAAGGGCTGAGGCAATAATATGCGGTCTTCCGCCATAGTGATTTGTTCTTCCAGCGCTACATTAACATTATCCGGGGCTACATTGGGTTGTGGTTCGTCTAAATTTAGTGGTAAAGGTGCTACAGGAGGTAAATTAACAGGAGGCTGTTCAACGTACGCAGGAATAGAAGGCGGCGCTACTTTACGCTCCGAAAGGGGTTGCGATAAAATTGGTGTGAAAAGCGACGGGCTGTCGTCGTGATAATATACGTCCGGTTTCCTATAAGACTGATGCAATGGCGTTAAAAGAGATGCGCGCGCGACCGGTGGAAGTGTGGCGGCGGCTGCATCCTGCGAGATTACGTGCTGTGACATATAAACATGGCAGATTGACTTACCCAGTTACGGCGAGAGAAGAAATAGACNGATGGACCGCGACGGNGANGAGGTGGTCGGAAGCGATCAGTCGACGACGATGAAGACCGAACGNGCGTGTTGATGAACCACAGACCACGCCAGCGATGCCGAGCGAAACATGGCGATGTTACTCTCACGACTGCCGACAAAGAAAGAAAGAGCGCACGTGGATTCTATAGCGCGGCGGTTAGTGCGCAGGTGCCGTCAGCGGGCTGTCATTGGCTGGCCGGCTTGGCTGGGCCAATGAGATTCGAATGCGGCAGCGCACGTGACATCATCCGTACTCCACCAGGTATTATG
>JGI26658J51805_10000166_pt1 | contig 10020 bp, 4 predicted proteins | sample WorMetHERISLAND2_3_FD_51805 | JGI IMG/M metagenome (IMG submission 51805)
CTGCGGGAAGGGCACGTGAAAGACCACGTGAAGGACGCATGATATCCTTTTTAAGACCCACGTGATTTTGAGCAAAACAACTCTGACGTCAATAGCCCCACAGTGCAACCCACTCTATCATCCACTACGCCTCTCCTCTGTGTCCTTTAACTAACACACCAACTCTCGTCCATTATACCTCTCCCCCAAAAAATTTTCGACCGCGAAAATGCAAAAAGAGAAAATATGAAATGGAAGAACTAAGGAAAATAGGCTACGGCGAAAACAACAAGAAAGTAATCAGAACTGTCCCTCAACCCAGTCCGTGGCTGAGTAATCGGAGATTAAATTATCTTAAATCAAGAATAATAATGTCAATCCAGATCGGTAATGCCATGGTGTAAGCAAATCACAATTTAAATTAAATGTCAACAATTACGAGAATCAATCGTAATCAAACTGTCCGCAATCTCTCGATGAAAAATGTAGGCACCAGTGCAGAAACCAACCGTACGATATTAACCGAAACAGTCGCGATGTCAGTATCGACACCATCGACTGGTTCGCGAATGCCGAAAATCAAAGTTATAGCTGCTTTGACAGCGTCAAAGTTAATTTCTGCACTTGTACCTAAAACACACACAAACGCATGCAAGGTACTATCTTCCAGACTCGGGCATAAGATAGTACCAGAAAAAAAACAATCTACAGACTATCGCACAGAAGACCGCGGAGGACGAAGTGCTTCGGAGACGAAGTGATCTGAGATGAATGACAGATCGTAAATGTCCAGGTCAGGTATATGTCACGTGTCTCCGAAGTCGACCTCCCGTGCGAAGAACTAGCAAACACACACTTCAAACGGCAGATTACAGGTATAACAAACTAGCAACTATAAATAAAAGAATATTAACTAACCATTATCATGTAGAATCACTTTATAAACACGCTTCATAAATTCCGTATGATTAAAACAATAAAACACCAAAACTCAATATACAGTAGACCTGTCCACTGTATTGCTATTGCTAGACAGTAGGCCTATGTAAGTCACAAAATATCGATACGTAAAATGTTACTTAATAAACAACACCTGACCTCGAAATACGTTATCGTGACAAAGTATCATTGCATTAATAATTCATAATTTCGTATGCACCGTTAAATTCTGATAATAAACAATATTATTGTATTAATTAAATACTTTAAGAAGTAAACAAACAATATATATATATATAATTTATGTACAACTTAAATACGGGTAGGACCGACTAACAACTAGGGTATAATGATAAAAGCAACACGCCACACGGCTAAAAGACGGAAAATCAGGATCCCAAACATCTCACCAACCACTCTATCAGCATACAGCTAGATAGAAGTCAGTGATCAGCACTACAACTCCGACACTGGATAAAGTGCTGGTGCCGAGGCATTTGGTTTGAAATCAGTGTTACCAAGTGCTCCAAATGTGACCTGCGAACTTACCCGCTTATCAGTATCCTCGTATGCTGGGACATCGGAAACTTCCCGGTCTCGCTGTGACAAATGTATCAATGTGTATTTGAAACCACGCGAATCTCTCGCTACTAACACAGCCCAGTAGGACTGGCGTAGCAGTGCACGCAGCTGTTGAGCCTTAGNCCANGTAAGCGAGACAGCTTTAGGCAAAGTGTGATTTTCGTACGTCACTGTATTGTAAATTTCCAGANTGGACCAACCAACAATCAGACTAGGCCAAANCNATCCAATAACTTCCAGAGAATCAACAAATGTAGCAGCCGTGAAACGATAAAAACTGGAGTCCAATTTGAAAGTTTTCAAATAAATTTCACAGGTCAAATTTTCAACGCCAACAGTTAGAAACAAATCAAACTGATAACGAATTTTGCGTCGTTGACGAAACACTTTCAGAATAGCCAAAAATACAATAACCACCAGCAGAAGAATTACGGTAACGTCAAGTGTCAAATCCACAGGCATCTGCAACTGGAAAATATTAGATTGATTCAGTGGAGCCATTGTAGACGAAAAATATGCAAGCTCACGGGGAACTGCATGAACACGAGTGGCCATTGATAAAGTAGCGATTGTGGTCGACAAGAGGCGTAATTTGTAACTCAAAAGAAGTACCAAACCGAAACTGACGACTGACATTCCCCCAATAATCACAACGCCCCAAGTTTTCCAAGAAAAGAGGGAAAATGAATATTCAAAATCGCGGGCATTGTATGATTGCCAATCATCCACCATTGCATGTGCCAACGAAGAGAATGCCTGTTGGTCTTTCTTAGTCAAATTGGCTATATGCGATAACTCGAATCTTGCACGTTTATCCTGCTCAAATTGGTGAGAAAAATTGGCTTCGAATATTTTCAGAGCGGGCACGAAAACACGCATGGGATCAGGAAGAAGGGTACCTCCAAACAATCCCTGTAATTCAGACGCCTTGAAAAAATTTTGCAACTGAACTAAATTAACACCATGCATCAGCGTTGGCTCTCGCCCAGGCCAGCAACCCTCCACGCGGCCTGGAATATACACAGGGCCAGCATGTAAGGAACAACTACATGGAACTGCCACACGGCATACAGCCGGGCAAGAGATGTTATGCTCTTGTTTATTCACACAGCGGATACTTACATCCGACACATTAATCAGCAGAACATGGTGGCGGTCAATAGCGTAGATACGCGGCCGTGCCAATTTTGTAACCACTACAAACTGACACAGTGTCGGAACATCTGCTATCTTATCTGTCAAAATTGCCAACAAACATGAGGGCTGTGATACCGATTGTAAACCAGCATGGACGTTTTCCTGGTAAAGTAATTTTGTCGGTGACACTTGGGGGTTTTCTTCGAACTCTAAAAAGTATGACGAGGAGGGGTTAAATGCAATAAACTTCGGTGCATTTGCCAAAATCGTAGCGTGCTCCGGAGTACCATGAACGCTCAGTGGAAGTAAATCAACTTGAAACAAGTGGAGGGGTGTCGGTAGTACCCCCAGAGGGATAGATAAATGCAACAGAATTTTATCTGCATGACGACTGGCCAAAACATCATGTCTTTTGTAGTAATCCCGCACTCTGTTTCTCAACACGCGAAGACCAGTCTGACTTGCCTGCAACTGAGATGATACCGCCGTTAAAACTCGATGTATATCGGCCGGTGGAACCAAGGAAGGACTCAAAAAACCATGGCTTAGAAGTTCCAAGCCATGTTGAAATGAATTCAAATGATCGAGTAGAATTACAAAAGACTCAAAACGATTAAACGCATGCGCAATCAGTGAACTGGCCCGTGACATAACTGAAGTTTCTTTTGCCACACTCTGATACAAGTCCCTAACGGCTTGCTGTTGCGTAATAATCATTTCATCCATTGCCGTCAGTCTGTGGTTCACAGCCTTGCCGTAGCTAGCCAAACGTCCTTGAACTCGCTCCCACGCTGCAGTTATTTGATGTTCTCGTCTTTTTAAGTGCTGTATCGATCCTTCCACTCTATCCACATCTGTATTTCTTGCAGTACCAAACAGAAAATGAGACGCCTCGCCCACTACGTCCAGCAACCCGCGCACCTGACGATCATGCTCTCTGTCAGCTTGACGGCGATCATAATCAGGCATGAGTGTATAAATGTGATGTAGTGTGCTGTCAATCTGACGTACTGCTTTAGTGCTTGCATTTTGTAGAAATTGTATTAAGTCGATAATATGCGAACAACCACTGGGACTGCCGATTTGACCACAAGTGATCTGTTCTGCAGTCAATGTCGACATATTAACGATCGGCAAATCAATCAAAAATGATTGAATCCAAACATCTGATACAAGGTCAATCGTGTCAACGCGCTTAAAAACTACGCCATAATTCAGTTTGGCGATGACCGAACTGTCACTGACCGAAGAAGCTGTAACGCTTGGCAGCAGAAATAGACACAGCCAGACAATGATGCACACGGCACGACTCGGTCCTGCAGAAAAATAAACAAAACACGAAAGATATTAGCCGAAAGATATTATCGAGCGCTCTTAATTTAGTTATTAAATTTCGAAACTGAAAAAAAATAATAATCATCTGCAGTCCGAATCTCTGTCCGTGCATCACCACTGGTTTTGCTTCCTGCGTCGCCGCCGCTTTGATCGTTGGGCCTTCGCCGCCNAATAACCGTCTATNGCGGCTTCGGTCACGTCATCGCTGGCTAACCACGNAGTTGAGCCATNTAGCCACTTGACACGGTAGTAAAAGGTGTTACCACGTTTACGATGGGTAATTACATCCTTTATTTCAAACCAATCTGTCAACGGCTCTGCATCGGATTCATTGTTGGCATCTGAAGGCTGCGCTCCAGTCAACGGTAGCTGAGCGGTTGCGTTTTCCGCGCTGCTGGAACGCGGCGCCTGCAGCTGTTGTTGCTGCAGCGACGGCTGCAAGCCAGGTGTACAAACACTACTCGCTGCATCGTTCACTGCAGCGCCGCTATGCTGCTGTTGAGAATTCGGGCCATTCGGTACATCACCGGCAACTGCTACTGAAGTTGCTTTTTCTTTCGCACCGCGGCCGTCTGCTTCTGCAGCAGTAGAAGCTGGCGCACCGCTGTTGCGCTGCATATACGCATCATCTATTGAACGCACCGCAGTGTTACTTTTGGAATAAAATTCGTCCCTGGATGTGTTAAATAATCGCAAACGACTCGCATTAATCCAGGAATCCATTATTTTCTGAGTGCCGCAGTGCTGTAATTTGTAAATATGACTGTCATTATTTGCATCAATAATCAGATACGGCCCAACCCATTTTTTTCGGATTTTATGGCTAAGCTTTGGACCAGCAGAAGTTGGATTAAATAACCACACCCTGTCTGCAATTTGAAACATTGGTGTTTTTGTATTAGCCTTCGCATTATACTTCTCAATGGTCTTAACATTAGAATCTAGTTGATTTTGCCTTACACTGTTTCTCAACAACGTTAATTCAGGATCCATACGCTTCAAGTAAGCTGCCACGTTTGTTGGCAGGTTAGGTGAAGGTAATAAAGCATTATCTATTGGTATTTTCGGAGCCACCCCAAAAACTACCCTGTACGGGGAACAACCGAAAGACGATACTACCGACGTGCGAAATGTGTTGCCAATTGAAGATAGCAAATTCGGCCACTCAGTGCTCCCTTGACAGTGCGTTCGTAAGCTACTTAACAAGTTCTTGTTATAGGACTCACATCTCGAATTGGTTTGTGGATGCATGGAGCTTGTATACATTTGCTTCACACCCAATAAACGACACAATTCACTGACCAACTTACTGCGAAAATTTGCCCCTCTGTCCGTCAGAAGGCGCTTACAGCCAAAAACCATGAATAAATGGTCAAAAAGTAATCTAGCCGTCTCTTCCGCCGAAGTAGTTTTTGTTGGAAGGAGAATAGAAAATAAACTAAAAGAATCCACCAAGACTAAAACATAATTCCACTCGCCCACCTTCGGCAAAGAGAGAAAGTCCGCATTCCATCGCTCAAAGATAGATGGCTCTACTGGCAACATTTTTAAGGGCGGTCTCAGTCTCGGTACGTCCTTGCCACTCTGACAATCTGCGCACGTTCGAGTCCAATTAAAAACGTCGGCATATAAATGTATCCAAAAATACTTATTGCGAAGGGTATTGTACATTTTGTCCGGACCGATATGATTGTATTTTTCGTGATACTGCTTCAAAATCATCTCACGCAGCGGTCTAGGCACGACCAGCTGACTGCTGCATGGATCCAGCAACCGCTGCCGCTTATTTCTCGGCAGCTGCAGATGATAGAGGCAGTCATTCAGAAAAACGTATCGCTCGGCTTGGTACACAACCTTTCTCGCCTGCTGATCATCGCTCGGCAAAACGCCGTCTCGTAGAAAACACAGGATCGGCTGACAGTCCGGGCAATTTTCTTGCATTGCAGCTACATCATATTCTGTCGTCAAATCTAGGTCTATATCATCTTCAACTCCTGTCTGTTCACCCGAAACATCATCATCATCATTATTAACATCAATACTAATCTCCCATAGTTCTCGTGTCTGCCCCGCGTCCGACCTGTCAGCTTTATCGACATTCAATAGCATTTCATCCCAGTGAACTTCTAATCCCGTCTCTGGTGCGGGCAACTGGATTCGACTAAAGCAATCCGCTACTACGTTATCCTGGCCTCGCGTATGTTCGACTCTGTATTTGTATTTTCCCAACAACAAACTCCAACGGCCAAGCCTACCTGTTGCATGTTTCATTGTACTCAAATATTTCAAAGCACTATTGTCAGTTTTAATAAGAAATTCCTTTCCATTGCCCAAATAATCATGATAATGATTAACACCAGTAATTACTGCTAGTAACTCTTTGTCGCAGGCTGAGTATCGTTTCTCTGACGGTCGCAGACCTCTAGCGCCATATTCAAGTATTCTTTCGGTCCCCTCAATCATTTGGGACAAATTAAAAGATATGGACGTGTCGGATGCATCGGTTGTTAAGATCATTTCTTGTGTCGAATCTGGCAAGGCTAACACTGGTGGATTACACAAAGCGTCTTTCAATTCTCTGAAACTAGTCTCCTGCTCAATCCCCCACTGAAATATGCTATCTTTTCTCAGCAATTTCGTCAGACCATGGGCTTTGTCAGCGTAATTAGGAATTAGGCGCCTAAAGTAATTTGCGACCCCCAAAAAACTACGAATATCCTTGACACACTTTGGCTGAGGGTAATTTCGAACAATGGCGGTTTTATTGGGGTCAGCTCGCACACCTTTTGAGCTAAAAATATGGCCCAAAAACTTAAGTTCTTCAAGCAGAAATTGACATTTTTTTGGATGCAGTTTAAGACGTGCCTGACGCAGTTTATCGAACACAATTTTCAGATGACCCAGATGTGTCTCCGCTGAATCCGAGCAGCAGAGCACGTCATCAAGGTAAACGACCAAAAACGTCCCTATTTCAAACCGGAAGAGTTTGTTCAAAGCGACCGACATGTAGTACGGTGACTGGCAATGACCCATTACGAGCCTCAAAAATCGGTATTCCCCACGGTGTGTCACGAAACTGAGCTTGTCCGTCGTATCCGGCCGGGCCTTGAGCTGGAAATACGCGGCGCGGAAATCTAACGCCGACATGACCTTGACCTTGTTTCTGGCCATCACATCCACCACATCCTCAATCAAGGGTAACTCGTGGTAAAGGGGAACTGAGACGGCATTCAAACGGCGCATGTCCACACAAAACCTAAATTCGCCGTTAGATTTCTTCGCCATAACGATGGGACATGCAAATTGACTACCAGCTGACTCAACAATTATCCCAGCATCAAGCATCTGATCTAATTGTGAGTCGACCTCTTTTCTCATTTCATCATTTAACTTATATGGTCTGGCCCGAAACGGTTTCGCATCGGGATAGGTCACAATTGGACATTCAATAATATCCGTTCCAACAAGATCTTTCATCGACTGAGCAAATATATCTCGATATTCGTACAGTAGGTCACAAAATTTGTGGAAAATTTCTTCCGTCACGTTTTCCCGATTTAGCGTTAAACCCATGTCAATCAGAAATTTTTCTTTCTCCTCGGCCGTCATGTTCTTATCCTGTGATTTAGACCGCAAATCCTCTGGGCAATTTGTTTTGTCATCAATCAGCTGTTCAACGACGCTGATCGTCGCTAAAGGTAAATTTCTCTTCAGAGTACAAGCCCTATCCGTAGGATTTATAATTCGACACACTGTTTGCCTCTCCTGCGTTTTACGCTGGACCACCGCTTTAGCAACCAAACAACTGTTTTGCACCATAGCCGCGTGCGGCTCAACCAAAGCCACACCCGACGCAAGCGCTGCAAAGCTTCCCGGAATTTTTACCGACAACAAGGCCTCGGACCGCGGCGGTATTACGTAACATGTTGATGTTCGCAAGACCGCCGAGTTCCGTGCTTTTTCTTGCAACGGTAAAACAACCAAACCACCAAAGAAAGACACCATAGCCGATTTTAAATCCACCTGACACTTCGTAACCTGCATAAAATCAAGACCAATCAACGCATTATGATTTAAACCATCGATGACATAGAACTGATGAGGTACTAAGAGACCGCGAAGACCCACGGTAACTTCTACAGACCCCAATATTCCTAAATCTCGCCCGTCTGCAGTAATCAGCTTTTCCAAATTTACATCCTTATTCAATACAGCTCCAATTTTATCAACAAACCGACGTGACAAACAACTTACAGCAGCCCCTGTATCTACCAGAATAGCCGTTGGTCGCCTGTTTATTGTCGCTGATATCAAATTTTTGGGTTCCTGATTTAACACAGTCGTCGGCCCAAGAAACAGACGTCTCCGTCTAGGACGCTGTTTAGGCCCGTACCTCTATGCTGAAAAATTTGGCCCTCCCGGAAAATTTGGTCCGGGACGCCTCCCACTTCTGCACATCTTCGCCAGGTGGCCACGCCGCCTACAAGTAAAACACGTAACCCCAGCTGCCCTACAAAAATTAGCGCCCCGCGGATGCATACCTCCGCAGTAGGCGCAGCTCATCGGTACTGATCTCGTCGGTGGTTGATTCCTTGGTGGTTGATTCATCGGCTGTCGGCTCGCTGCTCCGTTCCAGGTCGGCCGTTGTCGCGGTGGCGTCTGTTGTACGTTCTGCCATCCTGGGTCGTTGAAGGTCACTCGACGCGGACTTGCGGCGCGTTGCGGTGGCGGTGTCGCCGGTCTGTCCACCAGATTGACCATGTTGGCGGACAGCTGTGTAGTGAAACGACGGAGTTCCGCCGTGTTCTGCTCCGCCGCCAAACGATTCGCCGCGAGCTCCGCCACCACCTGATTGAACGACCCATCAGCCGGCGTCGCTGCGGCCGTCGCCTTGGCCGCCGCCTCCGCCACTCGAGCCGCCTTTACCAGTTCCTCGACGGTCGCCGGCTGAGTCTGTATCACATGTCCAAGTAGTTGAGGCCGGAGACCGCGTAAGATGGCATGACGTAACTGATCACCTTGTACGTTGACGGCTCGGGCCAACTTTCGCATCGCCGTTATATATTGTTCAACGCTCTCCTCGGCACCTTGCGCACGATTCCATAAGGCATTTGCTTTTTGCCACTGCAACAGATCCGATTCCTCAAACCTCTGTCGAAAAGCCTCGCGCATCAGCGCCCAATCGTTCTTCGTCGCATTGTCCAAAGTGTCCAACCAATCCCCTGCACCGTCTCTCAACAATACCGCCATCAGGTTTAATTTCTCACGATCTGGGAACCCTCGGTACATAACATACTTTTCAAACCGAGACAACCATCCCTCGCTGTCCTCCTCGCTCAGGCCACGAAACGGTGGGGGTGCCAACGCGCTCTCGTAACCCGCAGTCGCCAACATGACCGGAACCGTCGTCGTGGTGATCGTAGCAGATGGTGTTGTAGCCGTGACTGTTGTTGTAGCCGTGGTTGCCGCTGCGGGTGCCGCTGCGGGTGCCGTGGGTGCCGTGGGTGCTGTAGGTGCTGTAGGTGCCGGGGTGCCCAGACCTGACGGACCCTCGCCTGGATCATCCATGGTTGCTGCCGCTTGTGTCGCTGGTGTAGTCGCTGGTGTCGTTGCTGGTGTAGTGGCCGGTATAGTCGCCGTCGCCGCTGCCGTCGCCGCCGCTGTTGTCGCCGCTACCGCCGACGTAGTCACCGTTACTGTTACTGTCGCACTCACAGTCGACGCCGGTTCGAAGACATCCGATGATGTATCCGACGATACCGACGCCGCTTTACGTTCAGGTTTCGATTTCAAGCTCGGCGCCACGTAAATGGCAGACGTAGATGACCGAGTCGACTTAGCCGGCGGCTTTGCGAACGGGCTGTTTTTCGGTTTAGACGACGACGCCGACGACGACGACATTCATCGTTCTCACGAGAAGGCTAACGGTCGTTGAAATTCTCCACCAAATAGAACGAAGTTTTATTCGACGAACCCCTGTTCCTTCACTTTTTATTATTTGCACGTCCACGGCATTTGCATCATACGCGGCCGCCCGATCCGAGTCCA
>JGI26658J51805_10000168_pt1 | contig 9964 bp, 12 predicted proteins | sample WorMetHERISLAND2_3_FD_51805 | JGI IMG/M metagenome (IMG submission 51805)
ATCCGGCATCCGGCATCCGGCATCCGGCATCCGGCATCCGGCATCCGGCATCCGGCATCCGGCATCCTGAAAAATGTGGATTTATCCTTAAAAAAGTCAATGATTTATACCGGATAAATAAGAATTTATCGTCGTCCTTCTCTTGTTTCGCCAACCTGGCTTTTCTTTCCCTCCTCGCCCTCCGTTCATTTTCCCCCTTCCTTGACAGGAAGGCCGTCTTCCGCGCTCTCCGAGGTATGATTTCGCCTATTGTTGCCCTATGCGGAATTCGGTCGCCTCGATAGGATCAGGGTCATCCACCGGGTAATGCCAGTTCTCGTAGGCTTCAACGAGGGTTGCGAGCGCGGCAAACTCGTCATCCTCAGCCGGTGATCGCTCCGCGGGCAAGCGCGCTGGCGTAGTCCTGCTCGGTACGAATTGATCTCACATGAGATGCGCTCATAGCAAGGAATCGGGATACCTCGCAAGCGATTGTGGAATTGGCACAGATGGAAGGATACCAAAAAGGATTGATGCGGGGCGAGCCGGCCATTCAGTTTCCAGCGCCGCACGTCGATGGAGAGGTAATCGGCAGTCGAGTTTCCCGCGAACCAGCACCGCTGGCGTCCGCTACCGATACCGCCCATGCCAGACTCCCCTTCGTTTTTTTGTCAAAATCATGTGGGAAATTCGGATTTCCCTCCGTGGGCACTGGGTGGCTTGAATTTCCCCCATGCCCTGGGTGGGTACTGCAGAAACCACCAATACTCACTTCCAAGTGGGTTTACGTGGTTTCTGTAGTAGGCGTTTGGGGCATTTCCGACAATTTGCTCTCGCTTGATTCAAGCTCCCGTCACAGGTCCCGATCGGCCATCTCATGCCGCAGAGCGGGGTTTACCCGGTAAACAGTGGTGGGCCGCCCCCCTTCCCCTTGCTTGGATGCTTTTCGCTCACCACAGATACGAAAGTGATCCTCTAGTATCGCGAGTGCTCCCGGTGTCGTTTCGCGGGTCAAATGCGCCCACCCGCGACGGGAGATGTTGCTCGCGGTGAACCCATCTTCCAGGTTCGGTAATCGCTTATCCAACGCCGTTGCGGCGGCCATCTCAGGGGCGGTCACGCTCGCATACAGCCGTCTGGCATGGCTCTCCAGGTAGCCTGCCCATGCGATAGCGGCCTTCAGCGCACCCGCGCCGACCGGGCCTCCCTGCGGGTGATCGGCAAGGTAAATCAGCAGCGCCAAGCTCGGAACCAGGGAACCGAATTTGAGCAAGTGAGATTCCAGGGCCGGTTCCATATTGGCGGCCCGGATACGCTGTATGTGCGCTTCATACCAGGCGTCGAATCCCCCTTGGGCCTCCTGGTCGAATCGAAGCTAAGGGATACCGCCATCTTCCTGGTTAGCGCCTAGGGCGTCGGCGTCCAGGGCGTCCAACCGCTTGAACACCTCCCATGCCCGTTGCCGCGCGCCGGTGTTGGGCCGGCAGTCTACGTGCTCGGAACCAACCCATCGAAACCGACTGGATCGACTGGCTGGTTGCAAACAAGATCTAGCTGGCTTTGAATCCAAACAGGATATGCATTTCTCCACACCGTTTTTTTGCCAGACTTCCCTGCCGTACCAGAATCCTGGGGACAGTGTGAGGACGTGGGACCAACGGCCTTGTGAGCCACGGACAGCCCCTCAAGACCCCTCACGGTCGAAGGAAGGGGGGAATGCAGAATGCTCCATAACCGCGCTAGAGCGCCGCACAGGGCCGGGCTGTACACGAGGATCGGATTCTTGCTCCGTCTTTCCCGATGTGCTTGGGAATTTCGGACATGCTATCCGGTCGCTTGGCGGCCTGGGAGCGCAAGATTGGAGAGGGCAGGGGGGTTAAGTGGCTGCCGAGAACAGCTCTATAAGCCTCTCAGGGGATCTGAAGGCGCTGCGCCGTCCTATAGCGGTATGGTCTTCAACGGAGCTAGGGCCAGAGCTTAATCACCGCGATGACGAGGCCGCCGACGGTCAAGGTCGTAGCGAACGACCACGCCATGAAGCGGTCAATACGCCGCGTCAACTCCTCGAAGCGCTTGTCCATCTGCTCCAGGATGGTCTTGATCAGCTCGCGCTGGTGCTTGAGCTCATCCTCGATGCGCACCATGCGCTCGCGCAGCTACGATCCCAGAGACTTCTCGGCGAGCTACTTCCCGAGATTCTCCTTGATGTACGCGATGTCTTCCGCGGCGAGGTTCGTGATGGTCATTGGCATTCCTCGGTTGGCAAGAAGATGGCCCTTACCCCCTGGTAGAGCGCTTTGAAGATGAGATCCTTCTCGACGATGATATTGAACTGGTAGCCGGGACGAATGGTCAGTGTGGGCTGGACGTTCAAGTGTCTGCGCAATATCTCCTGGCCGACCTGATTCTACTGTGAGGTCAGCCGCTCGGCGATGACGTCCCCCGTCGTCGTTACCGGCTCTTACGTGTTCTTGCGATTGTTGGGATATATCCGCGTGAGCACAGATGGGCAAGAGTTGGCAGCGCAACGGTAACGTGGAAATCTGGATCAAAAATGATAACTTTGGTTTCGAGGTGCTGTATGTCTACTGGGGCGTGGTGCGGAAGTACCGGACAGATTTCATTATCCACCTAAAGAACGGGGGTTTACTCGGAAAGTGGAGTTGGGATGTGTCCTTTGATCCTGGCAACATCCAGGATATCGCTGGCGAAGCACTGCTATCTAAGACCACGTAGGAATTCGTGATTTGTGGAAGATTGAATGCATGAAAAAGTCATTAAAAGATCAAAACAAGCTGATGCTTTTCGGATTAATTTCCTTGAACTTGGCTATTTTTTACTTGGTGGTTCAAGGCAATACGATCATCATAGGTGATTGGAGTAGCGTCATTCTTGATCTTGATGCAGCGCTGCCAGCGGGCATTGGACTGGCTCTAATTGGAATCATCAATGGATTGTTTTCTGCTAATGCGAAAGCAAGAATAGTTTTCATGCGTTGGGATGACCCACTTCCAGGAAGTGAGGCTTTTAGTCGTTATGCTGATACCGATCCGCGAGTCGACATGGAGACGTTAAATCGAGAACATGGGACACTTCCTACCGACCCTCGTCAACAGAATTCTCTATGGTACAGACTCTATAAATCGGTGGAATCCGATCCATCTATTATGCAGGTTCACCGAGAATTTCTGTTTTCTCGTGATTACACTTCTCTTGCCCTGATGATGGTTGTTTTGCTTGGGGCAGCCGGGTTTATTCAAATATCTACAACATGGATGGCTTGGGGGTATCTTGCCTGGCTCCTGCTCCAGTTTATTTTGGCTGGTCGGGCCGCGAGACAACACGGAAAGCGATTTGTAACGACCGTACTTGCACTCAAGGGTGCGGGACGATAGGGCAGAGGGAAAAGATGAGTGATTTTTTTGAAATCGATTTTCTAGACGTAGAATCAGGGAAAAGCGGAGATGCCATTCCTCTGAGATACCGGTTGAATGGTGTTACTGAAATTCACGTCGTTGATGGTGGATTTCAGGACACTGGAGATAAAGTAATTGATCACATCAGAAAATACTATGACAATCCCGATTTTATTAACCGTGTCGTAGCGAGCCATCCTGATGGAGATCATGCGGGAGGTCTAAGAACGGTCCTGGAAAAATTCGAAGTTAGAGAACTCTGGATGCTACGCCCATGGCTATATGCGGATGAAATCATAGATCGTTTTTCAAGGTTTACTTCGGTTGAAAATCTGAAGAAGCGTTTGAGGGATATTTATCCAAATAAAGCGTCTCTTGAGGAAATCGCAAAAAAACGAGGCATTCCTATCTACGAACCGTACCAGGGAACTAGGGTTGGTGAATTTTTTGTTATGGCCCCGACGAAGAACAGATATCTTGATCTCATAGTCGAATCGGAGCGCACACCAGAAGCTACGAAAGAGCAGCCGGAAAGAGAGCTTACGGCACTTGGGACGTTTGCTGATAAGGCGGCAAAAAAAGAGGTTGCTTTGGTAAAATCAGCTTGGGGTGTCGAGGTGTTCTCAGAGGATGAGACGAGTGCAGAGAACGGAATGAGCGTGATTCAATATGCAAATCTTTTCGGACACAGCATTCTTCTGACAGCCGATGCTAGTCGGGAAGGTCTTGTAGAAGGTGCCGATTATGCACCATCAATTGGATTGACATTGCCTGGCATCGATTATTTCCAGATACCCCACCACGGCTCGCGGCGTAACGTATCAACTAAGGTCCTAGACCGCTGGCTTGGGCCGTGCTTACCCTCTAAACCTGCAAAGGGTGAGACAAGGTTTACAGCGATTATCAGTGCGGCAAGAAAAGATGAGGATCACCCCCGAAAATCCGTCGTTAGAGCCGTCATTCACCGGGGGGCGAAAGTCGTATCCACAGAAAGGTCCTGTTTGTCCATCTACCATAATGCACCCGTAAGAGATGGTTGGATACCGGCTAACGCTCTTCCATACCCGGAAGACCAGGAAGATTAATATTTGGTGCATTGAGGGTTTTAGTGGGCTAGTCGAAATCTGGATAATCCATCAAAAGCCCCCTGGGCAATCACAATGGTTACGCCCTAGATCAAGCAGGCGTAGGCGCAGTGTTAGGAATTGCGTTCAGAGAACAACTTGTCCAGCTTAGCCATTGGTATGAAAAGGCGTTTCGGCTGATTTGGGAACAACTGGAACTCATAGCGTTCATAGAAGGCGCGTGCCCATTCGTCCTTAGCATCCACGACAACAGCAAAAGCGGCAACCTTACTGGAAAGCGCCCAGCTTCGATGGAGCGCATCCATAAGGAGAAACTCGCCGATGCCGTGGCTACGATGTCCCCGAGAACGCGCCAGACGACCAATAAGCGTCACCGGAACTTCTGGGTATTTCGGAAGATTTTTCCCAATATTGGGCGGTAAAGCTTCCAGATGAACGCTCATTTGGGAGAGCGTGTAGTAACCGATGACCGCGGGGTTTGGAGGCTTGATCAGAACGAAAGGCGTTGCTAAATGCCGTTTTGCGTCTTGACTGGCCTGTTTATGCAGGTAGGTGTCGAGAGTCTGGTCTTCGCACGAAAAAACCGCCCGATTGTGGTTCTTCCCGAGCGGTTCAATGATATAGCCTTCCTTTTCTGGCGGCGCGCTCACCTACTACCCCATACGTTCTTGATATCTGCGGTACGCGGCCTTGAGGTGGCCTCCCGACTCAGGAGACTCTAGGAGAGCGGTGGCGAATACTTCGCAGTCGCGGGCACTGAGCGTCATGCTCTCTGGTTCCTGGGTTGTCCGTGTGGCGGCTTCCTGAAGGCGGCTAACCATCTGTATTTGGCTGACCCTAGCCTCCGGTTTTTTTTCCTGGTGCTGACTGGTTTTGGAGCAAAAAGGCTTCATGCTCAGCGTAGTCATTGCAATTCTCCATCTTAAAAACGCCTTAATGCACGACATAGTACGGGTACGACGCCCGTAAGCGCCAGGGAGCCATCACATCTTCACGTCACTCGGGCTGCGCACAAGGTGCCAACCAGGGTGTAAAGCATAAGGCATGCTGACCGGGAAGAAATTCCCCCGTGAGCCACAGACAGCCTCTAGAAGCCAGATCGTGGTCTCGACAAGGGGGAGGGGTACGGGGGGCCTCCGGCAGGAGGCTCCATAACCGCACTAGAGCGCCGCACAGGGCCGTCACGCGGATCATCTTCGGGCACGACTGTGACTGTCCGGTCGCTTGGCGGCCTGGGCATGACGATTACCAAGGCAGGGGCAGGTGATAACGCGCCGTCACCTCGGCTAATGACCGCTGCACGAAAGCCTCGTGTTGCGCCACCAATCGCTCGAACGTGTTCCAATGCATCCCCTTGGGCTTGCCACCGTTGCCGTTGAGAAATCCCGGTTCCCAGCCCAACTTGTCGCGGAGTTTGTTCGCCCATCGCGCCAGCCGGTTATAGCCGGTTTCCCGCTGGCTGGGATAGGTCAGCCGGTAACAGCGACGGCAGGCGAAGATGCCGCCGACGTAGAGGATTGTCACCCGCTGGCCGCACCCGTCGGCGGGACACCGGAACCAGGTCCGTTTCCCGCCAAGATGGGCGGCGGTCCAGTCGAGATAGACGGGATAGCTTTCATCCTGCCAGTCTTCGCTGCCACGCCGGTGGCGGTAGTCGAGGATCACCCGGTCCGGATCGGTGCGCACACGAATGGCCGCAAGCACCTCGCCCTGGCGTTCCCACAGACAGACGAAGGATTGATGCGGCGTCAGCAGACCCTCCCGTTTCCATCGCCGCACGTCGATGGATCGGTAATTGCCGGTAGAGTTTTTCGCGCCCCAGTACCAGCGCCGTCCGCTCCCCATGCCGCCCATGTTCGCCTCCAGATTTTTTAACCGAAATCATTTGGAAAATTCACTTGATGTTTCAGCCCTTGTGGACCTTGGTTGGTCGTTGTGGGTTTGCTATGGCCTTGGCAAAAAGCGTTCGCAATAGCGCCGGTCCGTGTCCCACCATCCCGCGATGGCTTCCGGTGCCAGTGCTTCCTTGACTTCAACGGGCGTGATGTCGAGTCCCCGGCGGACGTCGGCCAGGGTCTCCAGCAGATTGGCGTTTCTTGTTTTTATTCTGGTTACTACGGACGATCCGTAGTTGTCGTGCGGACGGTGTTTGCGTCCGCAGACCAGTTTTGCGTCCGCGGTCCACTATGATATAAGTCGTTGTTTACAGTTGTTTTTATTGACACTGCGGACGACGCGGACGATGCGGACGGTCTTTCCATGCCTTAGGGTCTTTCAAAAAAAGCTATAACCATAGAGGTATCCTTTAACAGAGAAGATGAGAGGGACAAATTTGCGTCCGCACCGTCCGCATCGGTCACGTGTTTGTTTTTATTCTGGTTATTGCGGACGATCCGAGTTGTCGTGCGGACGGCGTTTGCGTCCGCAGTCCACCATGATAGAAGTCGTTGTTTCCCGTTGGTTTTGTCAACGGTGCGGATGGTGCGAACGGTCTTACCAGAACCTATTTTGGTGTGCATATGATCTGAATGATGCGTTTCCTGGCATGGCCCTCGCGCTCAAACGTGGTGTCGATGCCGACTTTGCGCAGGAATGTCGCTACCCGGCGGACGCGCCCTGACAAGGCCTGAGCCGACCTTGGCCAAGCCTTCGATTTGCTCACCTTCTCCCCGACCTTTTCTTCGAGGGCGCCCAGAAGCTCCGAGGCGGTTCCCGTCCACTCCGTCCCCAGACTGATCAGAGAACGGATGGCGGAGCCCACCGGGTCGGCCTCGATGACACTGTCGACGGCTTCATCGCGGTTGCCCGCATAGGCAGCGCTGAAGGTACCGGCTTTCCAGAAAGCGGTCTCGCAGGCCGTCGCCCAGAGTGCAAAGTCGGCCATGCGTGGCAGACTGTCGAGTCGGGTATCCGGCAGTTTCCTAAGACCGTGTGAAACCGCATCAAGCAGCGTGCCGAGGAGCTGCGGCCGGGCGGCGTTGAATTCTGCCCACAGCTCCTTTTCGGGCCGCCGCCGTTCTTCGGGGATCGTTTCCAATGTTAGGAAGATCGCCCGGTCGGCCAGGTCCGTCCGTGTCACGATGTCCTCGATGCCGTTCAGGATCATCGGGCGCGCGGCATTGAAAAGCACTTCGTCCTGGTCGGTGTAGAGCTGGCGCACCGCGAATCCGCCACCGGTGGCGATCCGACACAAGGTATCGGAGATTCCCGCGGGCAGGCCCGAGAGGTTGTCGAAGGCCAGAACATGGTTGTTGTTGGCAGTAATGAAGAGGTCGCGATCCTCCCGCGGCAGAGCGCGCAGCGGGGCCGTATTGGGGTCGATCAGCGCGCGCAGGACAGCGGAAAAGGTGGATTTGGCCGAGCCCTGCTCGCCGGATAGCACCAAGATTGGGTACGGTCCCTGATTGCGCAGCGCGGCCAGCACCCAGGCTACGGCCAGGACGAAGTCGTTGTCGCTCTGGACGTTGAGAAGCCGCCGTAATGTCTCGATGGAGCCGCCCGGCTCAGGCGTTGGTAAAGCCCGCATGCCGGCGATGTGCCGGAACCGGACCGGAGGCTTGTCGACCACGCGCCAGCCGTCGCTGTCGATCTCCACGGCCCGCCCAGTCTTATTGCCAAGATCAAGGTAAAGCTTGTCTTTCCGGTCTTTCAGGCCGCCGATTCGGGTATGCACCTCCCACTCGGGTCCGTGGCGGAAGCCCGTAGCCTCAAGGACAGTGAGTGCCGACTTCAGGGCCTCGGAGTTCGGCGCGCTACCGGTCGCCTCTTTGAAACGCAAGACCAGCCAATGTCTAAAATCTTTACTTCGGACCGGCTGAGTTTCGCGGTGGTGGCCGTTGACCACAAGATCGGCAAAGGCGGTTCCATCAGGGCTGTGGAACAGCGTAGCCTCTTGAGCCAGTTCGATCAGCAGGTCCGCCTGCTTCAGGCTGCTGCTGTCATCGCCGGCCTTCTTGGCCAAGGCCTTGTCCAGCTCCGTGACTCGGAAGCCGGCGCGCTTGAGCTGGGCGCGTAACTTCTCGAACCGGCTCTTGTCCTCTTGGCGTAGGGTCACCAGCGCTTCGAGCACGTCGGGCGCGAATGGCGCTCCTGGGTCAGCCTCGGTGCGTGCAACCAAGTCTTCCAACGGATCGGGACGATAGACGGGCTCGTTTGCCGCCTTGATGACAGGCTCGATCTGCCGTTTTACGGCCTCCAGGCCCCATTCCCGCTGCAGGTCGTTGAAGTCGGAGTAGTCCTTGCCCAGCTCCTTAGACTGCTTTCCTGTCTCGATGTCTTTGGGACGTCTGCCCCCGAAGTCGGGAACGACGACCGCCGCCTTGATGGCTTGCGCTGCCTCCTTGGCCTTGGTCAGACCGGGATTCCTGGGGTCCATGTAGTCGTCATCGGCGCACACTACCATCGGCAGGTCCGGCCATTTGCGGCGTAGGGCCTCCGCGACCGGCCCGAGGTTCCCGTCGCTGAAGGCCACGACCACGGGCCGTCCAACCGCTTCGTGGATGCTGGCCCCGGTGGCAAAGCCGGTACAGATGCACAGGGCCTCCGCGCCTTCGACGCCGCCGAGGATGTACATGCCGCCCTTGGCGGAGGCGTTGGGATGAAATTGCTTGTTGCCGTTGGGTGAGATGAATTGGAGGGACTGGAGATTGCCCTCGATGTCGCGAACCGGGACAACCAGCCGGTTTCCATCCATTTGCGCTCCATTGGGCTTGATTCTCTTCTCGATCAAATAGAGGTGGCTGCTATTGGCAACCGTTGACCGGTTCATGGTTTCGGTTATTCGACCTTGCGCCTCTACCAGCTTCCTGCGCTTTTCCTCCTTGTGTTTTCGCGCAGCCTCTATCTGCTCCGGTCCGGTCGCCCAGTCTGGCCTGCCCCACAGGCCTCGCAACACAAGCCCGTTGATGACGGCATCCCGATGACATCCCGCATGGCAGTACACGAGGGGATTGCCGCCACCTACGCGATCCTTGGCCGCAAGGCTGGCATTCTCGTCATCATGGGCCGGGCACAGCGTCATCCATTGATCGCCCGTGCGGTGGGCGCGGTGGCCGCCGAGTTCCTTGGCAATGGTCTTGGCATCTGATCGGAAGCGTGCATCAATCATCGCGCAGCCCTCCCCGGTGGGTGAGCCGGTCGGCCAGCCTCACAGGCAGCAATCCCCATACCGCCAGGGTAGCGATCAGTCCTTTGCTGCGGGCGGCAAGGCGGGTCGGATTACAAGTGCATTCCGATGTTTTGAGGGTCGCCTGGTAGCCGCCAGCGCGACCCTTTTTATTTGTGGTCATCGCTGCGCCCTGCCCTTATGCGCCCAGCCTTGCGGCTGGCCTCGATCTGCTGGTTCAGCCAACCGTTCACCTCCGCCTCGATCCAACCGACGGCGCGGCCGCCAAGCGATACGGGTTTCGGAAAACGACCCTCGGAAATACGCAGATAGATCGTGCTGCGGGAAAGCCCAGTGCGGGCTTGGACGGTGGGAAGCCG
>JGI26658J51805_10000193_pt1 | contig 9542 bp, 6 predicted proteins | sample WorMetHERISLAND2_3_FD_51805 | JGI IMG/M metagenome (IMG submission 51805)
TCCATCAAACGATCACGCTTCCAACCACTGAGCCGGCTTCTTCTCGCATACATCCTGCAATCCTAGCCCAAGCATCTCGCTTAGCTAGGACAGCCCCAATTCGAAAATCCTGTCCCAGAACTTTTTCCACGGGCCGTCGTCCTCGTCGCTGGGTTCCGGCGGCGGGGTGATGGCAAGCTCAATCCACAGGTCGCCCTCGACGGCCTCGATGAGCTCATCGGCGTATCGGGCCTCGGGCAGGCCGCTGCCTTCCCACTCGTCCTCGACCCGCTGGGCGGCGTCGAAGGCCGGGGTGAGGGCGTGGTCCCGAAGCGCTCCCACCAAGGGACCTCGCCAGCGGAGCGCCTTGCTGCCATCGAAGGTGGAGATCGTCAGGGGCACGAACAGGCATTCGCGAACGTCGGCCAATTCATGCTCGACACGGTAGTGCTTGAGGACCTCAAAGTACTCCATCGTCAGCGCGTGGCAATGGTTGTGGTTGGCCACCACTTCCGTCTCGACACGCACCTGCTCGTCCTGCTCGACGGCCTGAACGACGGTCGCCCGTTGTCCACGCACGGAAGACGCCGCCTGCATGATGGCATCGCGCAGGCCTTGCAGGGACTGGCCGACCAATTCCCGCTCGCCTTTCTGATGGGCGATGGATCCGGAAACGCCGATCCCCTGGGCGAAACCGCCGACGCCCGAAAACATCTGGTAGGTGCCGGCGCCTCCGACGCCCATGCCTCGACCAAACGTCGCCGCCGCCGAGGCGCCGTTCAGCACCTCGTCAACCGCCAATTCGACTGTCTCGTGGATGGCGCGGTCGCGGACGAGTTCGGTTTCCAGGCTGTCCTCGGCCTGCCGTTCCTCGTCCCGTCGCGCCTGTTCGCGGCGTCGCCAGTCGATGACAGCAACGCGCTTTTTCTGGCACGGCGCCAAGGGTAGGCTGTACAGCAGGTCGCCCATGGAATAGCCGTCGGCTTTCCAGGCCTGTTTGAAGGTAACGATATGGCCGTGAGCGACCGTGGTCGCCTGGTAGACCGTCGGCATGTGGTCCCAGTCGATGGCATTGGCGTTCGATANCTCGGCACGACCGCCGCGGCGCCGGCGGTGNCCGCATGGATCGATTGCTCGAGCGCCGTCTCGGCGGTCTGGCGTTTGACCCCGAATAGTTTCTTCGCGGTCAGCGGCTTGCCGTCGGCCAACAGGTGGCGCAGGGCGCCGACATCGTAGCCGGCACCGAGAACCATCTTGGCCTCCGCCGAAGATCCGTCGCTCTCCTCACCGCGCTCCTCCGGCGGCTGGTTGGGCGATGCGACCGTGCCCGAAGTCATCTGCTCCCACGCCTCCAGAGCGTCGAAAACGACGGTGCCGTAGGTCACCTCGTCGAGAGTGACCTGGGTGTTGAGCGAAACGCCCTTTATCTCGGGGTCCGTGGTGCGGACGATGTGAAAGAACCGGAACTCGTCGACCGAACGATCCGATTTCGACAGATCGATGCAACGCCCGCCGCCCAGGTCATCGGCGTAGGCGGCAGGATTTTCGGCCTGTTCCTCCGGATCGCTGCCGCGCGGCGGATCCACATCTGGGTCGGCCTCGGCGACGTCATCCGCCGCGGCGCTGATGGCGAAGACGAGGCGTTCCGGGACCTCGCCGTCGGTAAGGTCGACCGGAATCTTTTCATCGTGCCCGCCAACGCGAACGTGCGCTTCGGCGAAGCGACCGACCGGGTGTTCGGCCGCGAAGTAACCGCCTCCGTCAGCGCGCGTCGCCACGACAGCCCGAAAATCGCCGTCCTCCGACCAGGTATCGCGCGCCCAAACGACGAGTGGCACCCCCGGCACCGACGACATCAAGCACCCGGCCTCGCAAGCGCCCCGTCGCCGTGGTCCCGTCGGCAGCGGTGACGGCAACCGGAGCGGCAGGCTCTACGGTCCGCTTGAGCGACCGCGGAAAGACGTCTCCACTGAAGGTCTCACGGTGTAGGATCGCGCCGTTGGGTGCCGTGACTTGAAATCGGGAGGGACCGTGGAACTTGCGGTCTCCCGCGAGTTCAAATTCGAAACCGCCATCGACGTTGACATCAGCCGTCGCCGTGGCCGGACGCCATAAAGGTGCGCCGTCATCGCCGATCCGGAACGTTTCACGATAGTCGAAATGGACCCGGTGGCCGGTATAATCCCCCTCGCCACGGCCGGGCACCAACCGCCCTTTGATTGTCACAACAGTCTCCCCCCTGGTCCGAGCGCCTAAGCGGCAGGTTGGCCCACCGTCGTTTTACACCGGAGATTGTAGCACAACACGGCTCCATCGACGAATCGGTGACGGCGTTCCGATGTCGCCTTGGTGGTGGATGGAGACAACGCGCCTACACAGTCCCGGGCGACAAGGCCCGGAAATCCGGAGGTTAAAAGAAAGAGAGAGGTGACGCCGCTCTCCTCACTCACGGTCGGCGGCTGCGTAAGATCCTTGCCGGTGTCGTCGTATATGCACCCAGGGTTGCCAGCAACCCGACCACCAAGGTGAGCAGGGTCGCCGCCGCAGCCAGGGTGACACCACTGGTCCAGGACAGGCTGACGGTGCCGAGGCCAGCCGCACCGGCGACGGCGAAGGCGATCAATGAGTCCCAAGGGCACGGCGGCCAGCGCCACCAGAGCGCCGAGCCACAGGAATTCCAGGGTCACGTGGCCCAGCAACTGGCGGCGGCGCGCGCCCAATACCTTGAACAACACGGCTTCGTCGGTGCGGGTGCGAAGCCCCTGCAGCACGCTACCGGCGAGCACCACGAAGGCAGCGAGCCCGCACAGGAGCGCCGCCGACTGCAGTCCCTTGACGATGGCCTCCATGGCAAGGGTCAGCGAAGCCAAGACGTCGGCAACGCGAATGAGCGGCGTGTCCGGGAACCGGTCCTTGAGGAGCGCCTCCAGTTTTTCCGTTTGCCCCGGTTTCGCCTTCAGGGATGCGGCAAGACTGTAGGGAATGCCGGTAAAGGTGCCGGGCGTGGCGATGATGGGGAAATCGAGGTCCAGCTGGGTCCAGTCTACGGTTCGCAAATCGACGACCGGAGCTTCGCGGACCTGCCCACCGACATTGAGCGTGATCCGATCGCCGATTTTTAGGCCCAGTTTGGCCGCGATGCCGGCATCGACGGAATATCCCGTCCCGTCCCTTTGCGATGGGCCCCACGCGGCACCGCCCGGCAAAACGTCGGCGAAAGACACGCCGCGGTCGCCGCGGATCACCCAGTTCACGGACCCGGGAACATCCAGGTCGCGCACCGCGACACCGTTGAGGGCCTGCACGCGCGCGTGCAGGAAGGGCACGATGCGGCGGCGCTCGGCGAGCCCGGAAGCAACCAGGTCCGCGTCGAGCCGCGACGCCGTTTCCGGCTTAATGGAAAAGGCCACGAGGTCCGGCGCACTCCCAGGCATGGCCTCTTCGACATGGCGGTTCGCAGCGCTGCCGATGCCGTCCAGAGCGACCAACAATGTCAGCGGCAGGCCGAGCGCCATGACCACGGGGCCGGTCGGTGCACCGGCCCGATGCAGGCTGCCGAGAGCCAGGCGCACGGGATCGCCCCTGCCCTTCGAGAGGACCTTGGCCAGGCGGGAGAGGCCTAACCCGAGCGCAAAATAGAAAGCGGCCAGGACCAGTGCGGCGAGAAGGAACCCGGCGGTGAGCCCGGGCATGGGCGAGAACCAGAACACCAGGGCGACAACAGCCGATAGGATGAAGCCGGCACCGAGCCAACGCTTTCGGCCCATCCTTCGCCGGGCATGGGAGATGTCTTGGCGCAACAGGACCCGGGCCTTCATGTCGTGCACGCCCATCAATGGCCACCAGGCAAACAGTGCCGCAACCAAAATGCCAAAGAGCCCAGCAGCCATGAGGGGTTTGACGGCCGGCGCGGGGTCCAACGTGAACGGCAATTGGTCGGCCAAGGCCGCAGTGACGGCTACCGGCGCGAGGGCGCCGAGACCGACGCCGCATACGGCGCCGATGGCGGCAGCGCTCATCACCTCGAGCCCGATTGCCAGGGTGACGACGGCGGGGCGGGCGCCGACGGATTTGAGAATGGCGATGGTCTCCATCTTTTCCGCCGTGTGGGCGCGTACGGCTCCGGCAATCCCACCACCGCCGACCAGCATGACGCCAAGACCGATGAACAGCAGCAGGACCTGGGCCATGGCCAGGGTCCGCTCGACCCCGGGTATACCTTGGTGGGCGTTGACCATGCGCCAGCCCGCTTGCGGGTGGGCCTGGTCGATGCGGGCGAGTGCGGCCTTCGCCTCGGCCGGTCCATTGGAGCTGGCGGGTAGTTTCACATGGGTGTAGTGGTACACCTCCGCCCCTTCGTCGACGAGTCCGGTGGCAGGCAGGCTCTCGCTCAAGACGATGATCCGCGGGCCCAAGGTGAAGGCCCGAAAGGCGCGGCCGGGCTCGACGAGAAGCACGCTCCGCAGTTGGTAGCGGACGCCGCCGATGCGGACACCGTCACCCGGCTCCAGGTTCAAGAGGTCGAATAGGGCCCCATCGGCGACGGCGCCGTAAATGCCATCCTTGCGCGCCAGTTGCTGATGGAATTTGAAAGTGGGTGACGTTTGCGCCGTGCCGTAGAGCGGGTAGTTCTCATCGATGCCTTTCAACTCGACGAGCACCGATCGACCGCGCTCTTTACCTGGGCCAAATGCGTGCGCCATCGGGCGCAATTCGGTGGCGACGCTGACCGACCCTTCCCGCTCGATGACGCTCAGTTCCTCCGGGGTCGGCGGGCGATGGGACAGGCGGAGACTGAGGTCGCCGCCGACCGTCTCGAGCGCGCCCTGGCGAGCACCGTCGATGAGGCTTTGCGACGTCGTCCCGACCAAGGCCACGACCGCCGTCCCGATGAAGACACCGGCGGCCAGCAACCACAAGCTCCTGGCACCGCCGCGCATATCCCGCATTGCGACGCGCAGCGCCGAGGTTAAGTCGGAAAAAAGTGACACTGGTCCTCCGTCAATCACCGGCCACGGCGCCCTTTGCCGCACCGGATCCGGACAACAGGTCCTTGGCCGCAGAAACGACATCGCCGACCGCAATCTGTTTCATGCATTGGTTGTCCTGGCAATCGAGCACGCTCTCCTTGGCATCATAAACAGCGAGGCACGGACTGCAGAAAAGGCCCTTGAAGAGAGTCCGTACCCAGGGAAGCCGGTAGCCGAAAAGCTGCGGTGTATCGGGCCCATAGAGCACCACCGTCGGTGTTCGGGCAAAGGCGCCGAGATGGGCGGGCGCACTGTCCACTGTGATCACCAAATCGGCACCGGCGATCACGGCCGCCAGTTCCAGAATCGAATTCTCGCCGACCATGTCGACGAACGGCGCATCGTCGGCGGCCGCCATGATAGCGTCGGCGTTGGCTCGGCTTCTATGAGTGCCGTCGAGAACCAGCTTCCGGCCGGGGAAGGCCCGGGCGAGATCGCCGAACAGGCGGCGCCAATTGTCGACCGGCCATTCGCGCAAGTGGGCATCCGACTGGCTGGTCTCCGTGTTAATCACGATGTAGGGGCCGTCCAGCGTCGGCGCCGGTAGGCCGTCGAAGAACCGGCCGAAGCCGCCGATGTTGAGGAAGTTGGCGAAGACAGGCTCGTAGACGTTGAAGTTGGAACGGTGTGAGTAGAGGCCCCCGATCGGCAGGTGGATCATGTGGAACCCGGCCCGCAGCGGTGCGCCCGAAAAAAGGCCGATGAGGGCCGAATAGCGCGAGAAGAACTCGAGGTTGAGGAAGGCCTGGGGCCGCATGCGGCGCAGTCGTCGGATACACCGCCAACTCCCCAATAGGAAGGACAGCGGCGATTTCGGATCGACGGTGAGCACTTGGTCGACCCCGAAGCGTTCGAGCACGGCCCGGTTGGCCTCGAAAGACAGGAAGACGACGCGGAACCCCCGACGTTTCAATTCATGGACCAGGGGATAGGTCAGGATCACGCTGCCGATTCCAAGGTATTTCGACAGGACAACCGTTTCGGCTTCAGGCCGTCTTTCCAACAACCGCGACAGAGGCGGCATCAAGCGGCACAGGGGGTTGCCAACCAACCGGTCGATCCGCCGCATGACATCAATCCGCATGAGCGGCCCGTCACCCGGACTCGGGCCGGTGGTGGGCGGACCGCCCTTTGTTGAGCGCCTGATCGACAACCAGTATCATCGGTCCGTTCCCTTCCTTCGGTGTCGAACTCCGAACAGCGGTGCAGATGGCAGACTACGCGCTCCTCCCTCAATTCGCATGGATTTTCCTGTGGGGCGGTGTTGTCGTCTTTTCGTTCATGGGCTGGGGTTGGCTGGCCCAACGGGTATCGACCGGCAATCCGCCGACCTCGGACTGGGGCCTGGCCGCCGGATGGGGCATGGCCGTGGCGACCGTATTCGGCGGCGTGACGGCGTTCGTCCATCTGGTGTCAGCGGTATCCATCGTCCTTTTCGTCATCGCCGGAGCACTCTACGGCACCATCGTCCTGTGGCAGCGGCAGACACAGGTGCCGACCGTAACGCGGGGGCTCCGCTGGGCGCTGGCACTGGCCGCGCTTGGTCTCCTCGCCCGCTGCGCGGCGCATGTCCACTACGAGGCCATGAGCTGCACCGACGACTACGTCGCCTATTTCGCCTACGTCGAACGGCTGTTGCAGACGGGGACACTGATCGAACCTTTCGGCTGGCGCCGCCTCGCCGCCTACGGAGGCCACACCTACCTACAGGCCTTGATCGTCGCCGTCGGGACCATGGAAAACGCCTATCTCATGGACCGTGGGCTTTCCGTCGTCGTCTGGTTCGGCCTGATCCTGGGACACTTTCGGCGCACCGGCCCGATCCGCCCGCTGCATGTCGTCGTGGCGGCGCTCGTCACCGTGATCATTCCGGTGCCGGTAATGAACAGCGCCAGCCATATCACCGGTATTGTCCTGCTCGTCACGCTTTTCCGGACCCTAACCCAATTGGGCGACCACAAGCCGCTCGCCCGCGATACCGTTTGGCTGACCGCTCTGGTAGTCGCGGGAGCGGCAACGCTGAGACCGCAGTTCGCCGTCGCCGCCGCTTTGACGGTGACGATCTATTGGTTGCTGGCGCGACCCGAAGGTGCGGATTGGCGGCGTCATGTCTTGGCGCTGTTCAAGGTTGGTGTTTTATCGGCGCTTCTCGTCCTGCCCTGGATAGTGCTGCTGCAGATTTCCTCGGGAACGCCCTTTTACCCGCTGTTCGCCGGCAACCATCAGCCGGATTTCGCCGTGTTCGAGGCCGATATCGGTTTCGGCGGCAAGCTGACATTTGTTTGGGCGTTCCTCATCGATCCCCGCGTCGCCCTGTTCCTGGCGCCGCTGGCGGCAATCGTTTTCAGGCGCCGACAGAAAGCGGCGACGGCCCTTTACCTCGCCTCGGCCGTAACCGCGGTGATCACGGCCCTGTCCTTCCCCTCGCTCGACGTCGACGGCTTGCACCGTTATGCGGCACCGTTACTGACGGCCTCGTTTTCGGTTGCGCTCGCCGGATTGATCGCCGAGATCCTGCCCTCGGACCCACCCACAGATCCCGGTCTTAGGCGGATCGTCCGGATCGGTGACGTGGCGCTTTGGGTGCTCCTGCTTGCGTTGCTGCCGGGGGCGCTCTGGCGCGATGCGGACCGGCTGCGGGGCCGCTGGGATCACAAGATTGCCGGCGATGCGCTTACGGCCGCCTATGGGAACATGCAGGCTGCCGTGCCGTCCGGCCGAAGCATTCTGGTCGTCCTCGATCACCCGTTTCTCCTCGATTACCGTCGCCACCGTATCTTCAATGTCGATATCCCCGGCGTCGCCAGTCCCGACCCGGGAATGCCGTTTTTCCAAGGGGCTGTGGCCTTGGCCGAATACCTCAAATCCCTGGAAATCGATTTCGTCGCCTACCGAGATTTCTCGGTTGCGTCGGGCTGCCTTTACCGCCGCGACATGTGGCAGGAACAATCGCAGGACGGCACCGACTTGTGGCGCGAACACGCGCGGTACTATCTCGATTTCATGAAATCGTTGGAAACCCTGGCCGCGGACCGGTCGACTATCTATTCCGCTCGCGGCCTCCGGGTGATCGCCCTTCCCTAACCGTCACTGCGCTAACCGTCATTGGCCGACGTGCAGCGCCCAAAGTTCGCGTTTCGCCGCACCCCATTGGCGGAGCGTCGTCACATTGGTATCGACCGCTTTGTTGANGTAGGCGGTCGCCCCCTTCGGGTCGCCGTGAAGCAGACGATGCTGGCCGAGGAAGAAGTAGGCGATGCACTCGTTTCTCCGCCGCGCCTCGGCATCGGTGACCTTGGTCGCTCGCAACACATCGACGGCGCCGACATCGTTGCGGAACAAACGGAAGATCTCTCCCAACAATCCGACCTCCACGCCATCGGGAACAGTGGCGATCAGTTCGAAGGCTTCGATACCGCGCCGGGCCAAAGACAAATAATGCCATATCTTCGCGTAACCGCGCATTTCCCGGCCTCCGTCGAGGATCGAAACCGCCTCGAAGTTTATCGCCGCCAAATCGAGGCGCCCCCGGTAGAACTGAAGGAACCCGCGGCTGAACCGCGCGTCCGTATGGTCCTGCACCAAACCGATGACGTCGGTGTAGTCGGCGATCGCCATCTCCAACAACCCCTGCTCCTCCAGCGTCTGCGCTCGCGCCGTATGCCGACGCGCGTCACCGGTCAAGGTTGGTTTCGATACCGGGTCAGGTTGAGAACCCGATTGGGATTGGGGTTGCGGACGGCGAGGCGGAGAGACCTCGGCAAGGACCGGTTCGCCAAGCGACGGCGCTTCCTCTCGATCGACCGCCTTCGACGGGATTTCAATTTCGTCAGCCGGTGGCGGGGCAGATTGGTCGGTCTCCCGCGCCACGTCGGCCGAGGGGGTTTCCCGAACTTGATCCGTGTCTTCGGCGACGACGGACCCAGCGCCCGGTTCAGACGGTTGTCTCTCCGGAACATCTTCGGGGCGTTTTTCTGGCAACGGTTCGACCGGCGTCTGCGGTTGTGGATTCACCTCATCCAGCAAAGCCGCCGTCTCCGGTTCTTTGGCTGTTCCCGGCGGTTCGACCGATGGCGGCGGAGGGGCGACCGCCTCGATGGTGGATTCCGGTGGGGCCGGCGGCAACTCAGGTCGCGCAGGCGGTGACTCTTCGGCCACCTCCCTCGCCACCGGTTCCGGTGGAACGGTTGCCTCTTCCGCGGGCGCGGGCTCCGTTTCGCCAGGCGGTGCCGGTGCGGCGGCTTCCGTATCAGTCGACGGAACCGGTTCCTCCGCGAGCGGGGCGTCGGCCGGTGTCGATGTCTGGTCTTCCGTTCGCGTCGTGGCCTCCGCCGGTTGCGGGGCCGGGACCGGCTCGGCGGGAATCGGGACTTCGTCCGTGACGTCCGGCTTCTTCGCTTGCGGTTTCGGGGAACTTTCAGTTTCTGCTTGTTTCAGACCAGATGAGCGTCTTGCCGCCTGACTTCGGCGGCTTTTCCATCGGCGAACCTGTAACGGTTTGCAGAGGAAACGCTCATGGAAAAGACGATTTAC
>JGI26658J51805_10000198_pt1 | contig 9516 bp, 9 predicted proteins | sample WorMetHERISLAND2_3_FD_51805 | JGI IMG/M metagenome (IMG submission 51805)
TCCATCAAACGATCACGCTTCCAACCACTGAGCCGGCTTCTTCTCGCATACATCCTGCAATCCTAGCCCAAGCATCTCGCTTAGCTAGGACAGCCCCAACAGCTATTCGGAGGTCAAGTTGATAGTTCGAAACTATAGACTCCTCAAAATCCGATTGCTGATTGTTACTTCTCTACGCCAACTGGCAATCCAGCGTAAAGTACCTAGGATCCACCTTCGGAACCTCTGGTTCGCACGGGCAACATGATTCCACCAGTATTAGATTCAGACCGGAATACTCGAAGACACGGCTACGTGGTTCGGGTGCAATACAATTGGCTCCTTGTTCGAAATCGCGGCCAATGCGTGGAAACGTGACGGTTTGCGGTAAGACATTAGTAATCCGACAGGGTTATCCTTTTCTCCGGTCTGCGCCACAGAATCGGAAAACGGGTCGCAGTTGTGAAATGACCAGTGGTTGGAGTGTCACCTCATTTAGCGGGTGGCGGAAAGCTGCCACCTGTAATCTTAGGTGATTGGAACCGAGAATGGGACCAAAGGGTAAGGGAGCGCTCGCCATAAATGGGGGCACGCCAGTTCGAAACCACCCGATGCCGGATCGGCGGGCTCTCAGCATGGAAGAACGTAATTCGATCAACGAAGCCTTGGATTACTATGCCGCAACAGGTCAAGATCCTGGATACCAGAACCACTTCGAAGATCAGTATACCCGTACCTTTGTCGAATTGATGGGAGATCAAGGGTTCGCCGATGCGGTCAGCAGCGGTACGGCGGCCCTATATGTCGCGATTGCCGCGTTGGGGCTTCCTAAGCACGGCGAAGTGATCGTGTCGCCGATCACCGATCCCGGTACCTTGAACGCAATCATTCTGAATGATCTCGTGCCGGTCCTGGCCGACGCGACTCCGGGCAGTATGAACGTTGGTCCCGATCAGTTAGCCGAAAGACTGTCAGATCAGACGTCGGCGATCGTGGTTGTCCATTGTGCCGGTAAGGCCGCCGAAATCGACGCCATCTTCGAAATTGCCGCCAGCCGGAACATTAAGGTGATCGAGGATTGCGCCCAGGCTCCTTTGGCCAAATGGAAAGGGAAGCCCGTTGGGACTTTCGGGGATATCGCCGCGTTTTCGACGATGTATCGAAAAGCGTTCGTGACTGGCGGAACCGGGGGGCTGGTCTACACCCTGGATGAGGATCTCCATCATTTGGCGTTGGCTCACGCCGACCGGGACAAACCGATCTGGCATCAAAACGTCAATGACAGGGATCCCACCGCTTACATGTTTCCGGCCCTGAATTTCAACCTAGATGAAATCTCTTGTGCGATTGGTATGGCGTCCGTGATGCGGTTGAAAGATACCATTTCCCGGCGGCTCTCATGGGTCGCTGATTTGTCCGAGCATTTGTGGGCGACATCCGAAATTTGCCGACCGTATCCGTTTTCCACAAAGGATTCGCCCTTTTTCGTTCCCATCATCGTGGATTTGGAAAAACTTGCGGTCTCTAAAGGAGAATTCGCCGAAGCCGTGATGGCGGAAGGGATCGGCCTTAATCCAGACTACCGTTTCGTGGTTTCAGAATGGCCCTGGATCAAGCCTTATCTTTCCGATGCCTTTGAATGTCCGAACGCCAAGAACTTCCGCGACGGTTCGTTTAACCTTTATCTGAACGAAAATTATGGCGCGAAGGAATTGGAGGACACGGTCGCGGCCATAGTGAAGGTCGAGTCGCATTTTCATGTTTAGCCTGTGCTTTCCATCACAGACAAAATGCCCGGTATCGCTGGATGCTCTCAAAATCAGGGAAACACTTGGTTGAGAAGTTTCTCCCCCAACGGACGGAAAGACGAGCAGTTGCAAATTAATCTCAACAAGAAGATTATATGATCGGAACGAGGTGAGATGCCGAACAGCCATCCGTCAAGCTTGTTCGACTGTCGCCTCGGTGGCTGAATTCTCGTTAACAGGTGCTGGTGTAAATGTCATGGAAGACACGGAGCAGATTTCCGTCAACGGGTCCTTGTCGTCCGAAAGGGCGTCCGTAAGCAGTCATGATTTCGAAGAACCCGACGAGAAAAAAGGGGACACAAAATCTCCAAACCGGGTCTTGACTATCACGCTCAAATCGATCGTCACGATCAACATGGCCCCGCCCATTGGGATCTATCAGCTCGTCAATTACCTGCAAAAATACGGCATCGGTTGTGACGTTCTCGACCGGGAACTGGAAGACCTGCAGGTCTATATCGACAAAGTGCGTAACGGTGATTACGACGTCGTCGGCATAAGCGTGTCGCACCAGAACATGACCGAAGATCTCGAGGCTTTGTGGAAGTTCATGGAAGCCGTTCGCGATGGCGGTCACCACACCAAGATCGTCGCCGGCGGCCAGGAAGCCACGCTGAACTGGCGGCAATGGATCGATGTCGGCGTCGAGGTCGCGTTCCTGGGTTTCGCCGAAAAAGCCTTTCTGGAGTTTTGCCGTAGAGTTTTGACGGCGGTGGACAACGGCACGCCGCAAGACATCGACGACTACGTGGACGGTGTGCCGGGCGTCGCCTATCGGGACCGGTCGGGTGAATATATCTACAGGCATTCGCCGCCGTTGACGCTCGAGGAGTTCACGGAGCTGTGCGGCAAGAATATCATGGGGATCGACATCCCGTTTCACGACTATTGGGACATATTCCGGAAACGGACGCAGGACCTTCCCCGCGATCACGAGGTGACGGACGATCAGGACAGCCCTGTCTTCATATTCGAGAACATTCGACTCTACACCACCAGCCATTGTCCGAGGCAATGCGGTTTCTGCAACGCCCAGACGGCACTGCCTCGATCCCATGACGGTCCGTTGCCGATCTTGATGATGTCGGCACAGGATGTCGAGGAAATCATCCTGATGTATTACGACCGCTATCAACCCAAAAGCTTCCTTTTCAGCAACGACGATTTGCCGGTCGGCAACCGCTACGGTCTGGAACGGCTTCGGGAACTGTGTCGGATCATCATCGGGCACAAGGAAAGCGGACGGATCGACCGGAACCTAGTGTTCTTCTGTCAGGCGAGGGTCTTCGATTTTATCATCCGTGACCGGAAAGCGAAGACGGCGACCGTCGATATGGAACTGTTGCGTCTCATGAAAGCGGCGGGGTTCACGGGCATCGGCCTGGGTGTGGAAACATTTTCGGAACGGATACTCAAGGCGCCGTCGGTGAACAAGGTCGGGATCACCGTTTCAGACTGCCGCATGGTCATCGACGCGATGCTCGAAGTCGGCCTGGTTCCCAAGATCAATCTGATCATTGGCATCCCCGAATATACGCCCGAGGAACTCGCGGAAACGATCGAAACCGCGATCGAATTCCTCCACAAAGGCGCCGACGTGGACACCAATGGTATTCTCCTCGCCCTTCCAGGCGCTCCGATGTTCGACAGCGGGGATTACGAGATTTGCTACGAACAAATGGAAAATCCGATCACCGGCGAGACCGTCAATATCGCTCAGTATTTCTTCCCGCAGCACCCGACGATAAGGGCGATGATGGAGGGCTTCGATAAGTCCGTAGCGAAAGAAATGGAGGCCATGAAGAAACGCTTCGGATGGGGGAACAAGGTGTTCCGCAAACGAGCATTCAGTGTCGCCAACATGCTGACGGCAGCGCGGTTGATGGACAATGAAGCGTTGGTCGAAAAGCTCGATAAAGCCCTCGTGAAACTGACCGCGTGAGGCGATTGGTTGTGTCTCGGCAGGTGGCCTCCTTAGACGATCCATCGTTCGAGGTTTCGGGCAAAAACTAAGGGCACTAATCGTCCGGGCTCTTGCTTGGAACTCCGGTTCCTGTAATGGTCATGGATCAGTTGGCGTACGTGACCTTGAGGCTTTTCCGTACAACATGGGACTGAACCTAAACACCGCTAATTTGATGGCCCGCACTGTCAAAGAACAGAATTTGAGCGGCCGGTGCCTGACGCTCGGACGCCAGCGAGTTCCTCTCACCATGCAGGAATTGGTCGGCGTGTTGGTCGAAAACGGAATGGCTGAGATTGCGGAGAACAATTCGGTTCGGCTAACCTCTGAGAAACAAATTGCGACCCTGTCCGAACTCACCGAATCGGGCGGGCATCTATCCCTATTTTTGGACCATCGTGAAAAAGGTTTCATTTCGGACGGACTGTTCTTCCGCCTGATTGGTTTCGACGAGATCAGAAGCCTTGACGTCAGCGACTTCGAAGTCGCGGATTACCTGTTCGACATCAATCAGACGGGAATCCTGGACGTCATCGGCGAGCCGTTCGATTTCGTCGTCGAATTCGGGACGGTCGAGCACGTCTTCCATATGCCGAACGCGCTCCGCAACATGTTCGAGGCGACAAAAGTCGGCGGATATATTTCACTCTGTACGCCAGCGAATAATGCCATGAACCACGGGTTCTATCAGATTTCTCCGACACTCTATGACGACTACTTTCGAGCGAACGGGTTTGAGATCATCCGTATGCAGGTCATGCGGGACACGATCAGAGATGGTCAGATCGATGACAAAGAGTATGAAGTCTGGGATTACGACCCGAGTGACATGGGCATGGATTCGCCGATGGATGGCAAGATCTACTCAGCCCATGCGCTGGTGAAAAAGACCGCAGAGTCAACGTTCGACCGAGTTCCACAGCAGTTCGAGTATGCGAGAAAATGGAAAGCGTTTGGTAAGGACCTCGCTTCGTCTTCCGAGGATCCAGTGAAAGACCTTACTTAGGTTTTGGGTTCGCCATTCCAGGGATCTTTCGGCGCCGGTTCGCCGAATTCTGCGGCTCGCTGACCGCGGGTCCGTTGGAGGTAACTGTACAAATCTGAAGTGTCTGAATATTTTCTGGCTTTACTCCGGCCTCAAAGCTGAAGGGGGCCAAGGATGATAGCGGGGTCAGTATGGAATGGCATGAGAGTCGAGACAAATTCGATGCCGTTGGGCCTGTTATGCCGGTTAAGCTGGCGTCCCTCCGCTTCTCGGCGGGCTTCCCCGTTGTTCGATAAACGCAAGCTGATTCCGGGACTAGAAGTGTGATCGTACTCGGTATCCATGGCGGCGTGACCATCCGCCAGCACGAGGCCGCTGCGGCTCTTTTGGTGGACGGCCAGATTGCCGCTGTTTGCGAAGAGGAACGCTATACCCGATACAAGGGAGCCTATGGGCTCTTGCCGACGCGCGCGATCCGCGCCTGCCTGGAGATTGCCGGCCTGACAATGGCCGATGTCGACCTCGTCGTCAGCCCTGGCGAGACCTATGAGGGCTTCGACGAGACCCTGCGGACTTACCTGCGTCACGAGTTCGGGTTCTGTCCGCCGATCCACCGGGTCCACCATCAGCTTGCCCATGCGGCAACAGCCTTTTACGGATCGGGACGGCCGGACGCGGCTTGCCTGGTGCTCGACGCATCCGGAGACGGGATTTCGGGGATGATTTGTCATGGAGATCGGGAAAACGGTCTGCAGGTGGTCGGAACGGTCCCCAACGAAAATTCCATCGGCTTCTTCTATACCCTAATGACCTATTTTCTCGGTTATGGAGACGGCGACGAATACAAGGTCATGGGATTGGCCCCATACGGAGAGTCTAACATCGACTTGTCCCAAGTTATCAGACCGGACGGTGACTCTTGGCGCTTTGAGCCGAGTTTCCTACGTAGCGACCCCGGTCCGAAATCGCCGTTCGAAGCGACCTACTCCGGTCAATTGCAAGCAACACTGGGGCAGCCGCCGAGGGTGCCTGGCGGAAAGGTGCTGGGTTTCCACAAGAATTTGGCGGCAAGCACGCAGAAGGCATTCGAATCATGTTTGCTCAATCTTGTCGGTTCGGTTTCTCGTGACACGGGTTCCAATACGCTTTGTTTTGCCGGCGGCGTTGCTCTGAATTGTGCCGCCAATTTGCACATTCTTGAAAGCGGCCACTTTGAGAACTTCTATGTCCCGCCAGTGGCCTCCGACCGGGGACTGGCTCTCGGCTGCGCTTACCTGGGAGCTATCGAGGCCGGCGACTCACCGGCCCCGATCGACCATGCCTATCTTGGGTCAGGTTATGACGACGAGCTGATTGAAACCGAATTGAAAAGCAACGGTATCAATTACAAGCCGGTCGATGATCCGGCGCAGGTAGCCGCAAAGCAGATCGTCGAAGGTCGCATTGTCGGGTTCTTCCAGGGACGATCTGAAGCCGGAGCGAGGGCCTTGGGTAATCGTTCGATCCTTGCCTTGCCGGGGGGGCTCGAGTTCAAAGATCAGATCAACGCCCGCATCAAGTACCGGGAGTCTTTTCGACCTTTCGCCCCGGCGGTGAACTTCGAGAAGACCACCGAACACTTTGATACGGGCGGAAGGCCTTCCCCATACATGTCCGTCACGTTTCACGGAAAGAACCCCAAAGCGGATTTTCTAGGCGCCGTGGTTCATGTTGACGGTACCGCCCGGTTGCAAACGGTGCATGCGGAAACCAACCCCCTGCTTCATTCCCTCATCGAAGAATTGGACAAACACACTGGTACGCCGGTCGTACTCAACACCAGCTTCAATCTGAAGGGTCAACCGATTGTCGAGAGTCCCCGTGACGCCTTGATGACGTTCTTCGGCTGTGGACTGGACGATCTATTCATCGGAAACTACTGGGTGCCAAAACGGAGCCTGACGTGACCACCTCTGATGATTTCCAACAGTCCCTCAATCGAGCCCTTGTCCGACAAGGGTGGCTGTTCGGCGAGAAGTTCAACCGGATTGGCAATCCCTTCACCTGGGTCGATGGCGATCAATTGCCTGCCTTGAAAAGCACACAAGGGGTCGCCGCAATCCTACAATACCTGTCCATGTCCGGTGAGGTTTATGAAACCCCTGAGGGCATTCGTGTCACTGATCATGACACAATCCTGGAAGATCTGACGACGCGCCTGACGGGGGTTTTTCCGCCTTCGCGCCGTTCCTCGAACCGGAATTCGGTTTTGAACGCTACATCGCGTCGACCGCATCGGTGAAACTCCAAGACTATTGTGCGATCCGCACTTGGTGCGAAGACCTCGGGAGTGATCCGGTTCACCTGGACATCGGGCCCGGGCTTGGCGCCAACGCTCTTTATAGCTGCCATCATCTGGGAGCGTCCTATATTGGATTTGATTAGTGCTACCTGGGTGCTCAACGAAGTCACGCCAGCCGGCATATGTTGGCTGCTTCACCATATCGCTCGGCTTGTCCGGCAAGGCGGGTACGTTTACCTCAGAGATAGCGAACGACGAAAACCGCTGCGCCACGATCTCGATTACGACAAGGCGCTTCGTGATCTGGGATTCGAACAGGCGGGTAGATTGGATATCCGGAACCGGATCGACATGCACGGAATTCCCCGTGTCTACCGGCGGACTGGTCGAGACAAACCGAGTTTCGAAGATCTTTTCGAAGCCCATTTCGGTCGATTCGCAATTACGGCCCATGGCGCGAACCATGCACAGGACGGCAGCCCCAGCTGATCAGACTGCCCTCGGTCGAACGGGCGGCGTAAATAACGAGGCCCGCATGTGGCCCGTTCGTGGCTGGAGTTCCGCCTATTTCAAACAGAATCTACTGAATGCCGTCCGGGATGGAGAGCAGGAATGGGCCCATGCTTTTCTGGAAACGGAAGAGCACGACGAGGCGGATCTCATCAACCTTTTTTGTGATGCGCCGACGCGGCCTGGAATACTGGGCCCCGTGGCGTGTCGAACCCTACACGCCGCGAGTCGAATAGCCGACTTTTCTGCCGTCGACCGTGTCTTCGCGGTCCTGAACAGCGTTCAGGAGACCGCATTTGAGCCGTGGTGTTACGTTACGAAATCGGTTGTTCGAAAGACAAAGATCAAGATTTCAAGCGCGCGAGCAAAGACCTTTGGGCAGGCGACAAGGTCGCCTCAAATACCTGTAAGGCAAAGACCGCGTATCGCTTACCTTTCCATGGATTTCGTTTCCCATAGTGCAGGCGTGCCTTTGACGCCGTTGATAAAAGGCCACGACAGAGAGCGCTTTGACGTCTTGGTTTTCGATATGTCGTCGGATGGCCGGTTCAAGGACGAACTTGGGGCTATCCCAATCGGTCATCTGGACATCAACACTGCCAGGCAACGGATATACGAAGCACGGCCGGACATAATGATCGATACCACAGCCAACCTTCGCGACGGTTGTGAGTGGCTAGGGCGCGGGCTTTGCGGATCTCTTATCCATGCCTGGGGGTATGACGCGGCCAATTGGGGTGTCCAACCGGACCTCGTTTTCGGCGACGCGTTCATGAACCCCGGGGGGCGATCTTCAATGGAATTAGACCGCTACTTGCCGTTCGCATTCCAACCTAAACGGAATGTCAAGAGAACCGGAAGACAACTGGTGTTCGGCGCGCTCGGTCCAACCTACAAGATCAGCCGATCGCTGTTTCGGATATGGATGCGAGTCCTCGCTTCGGTTCCCAACGCAGTGCTTTATCTGGCTGAAGGGGGGCGGAAGAATATGCGCAAGGAAGCGGAGCAATGCGGTATCGACCCGGATCGGCTGGTATTCTTGTCTCGTGTCTTCCGTTCGGCGCATCTCAGACGGTTGTCTGGGATCGACATCGCTTTGGACAATTCGCGATTGGGCGGAAGCCATTTTTTCTTGGATGCCCTGGCAGCGGGTATTCCGACGATCTGCTATCCGGGGCGTCGATTTAGCGATCGCAGCGGCCTTTCGATCGCTCGATCGTTGGGTTTGCCCGACGAGCTGGTTGCCAACACCTTGGATGACTATGCGGAAAAGGCTGCGCTTCTAGCCGGCTCATCGCATCTTTACAGGAGGATGTGTGAGGCGGTTACCGGATTGCCGGAACACGGTGTCGGCGCCGTTGTTCGCGACATCGAGGGATTGGTCGAGTGGGGTATGCGGCGAGGGGCGCTATAGGTCGAATGGCGGTCTGGTGCTTTCCGCCGCCATCGCTCAGAGCGGAAAAGAGCTTCGCCTTACCACCGAGCAGTTGTGCCGATTGCCGGCTTGGTATCTCCCTCCAGCTCATCTATATTCCGCTCGTCCGCGCAGTGCGGTAACCCTCGACGTATAATGATCGACAGTGAGGCCAGCCAAGTGTCGTCCAACGAATTGTTCGAATCCTTGTCCGAAGCCCAGGCCTATGAGTTGACCCGTTGCGCAATTGCTATAGACAATGCGTATTCTGACGCACCGGAGCTTACTTCGGACTTGGCTGCGGCATTGAACGCCAATCTTGATATCTGGGTGGCCCTCAGAACCTTGGTGGCCCGGGAAGATTGCCTGCTTGATGAAAACACCTGCAAGAACCTCACCCGATTAGCTGATTTCGTTGCCGATCGCACCTTTTCGATGGCAGAATCCTGCAGCGAGCAGGCGATCGAAACACTGATAAAGGGGCTGTCCTAGCTAAGCGAGATGCTTGGGCTAGGATTGCAGGATGTATGCGAGAAGAAGCCGGCTCAGTGGTTGGAAGCGTGATCGTTTGATGGA
>JGI26658J51805_10000207_pt1 | contig 9364 bp, 10 predicted proteins | sample WorMetHERISLAND2_3_FD_51805 | JGI IMG/M metagenome (IMG submission 51805)
CTTGCCTTTGCGGACGCCGCCGAAATAACTCTCGTCCACCTCGATCTCTCCGGCAAAGGGCGAGGCCTTCTCCGTCTCCTCGGCAATCACCTTGCGAAGCCAGGCCGCCGTGTTCCGGTGGACGCCAACCAACTCAGCGGCTGCTCGTGCCGTCGTCGCCGCCACAAAGTGCTCCATCAAACGATCACGCTTCCAACCACTGAGCCGGCCTCTTCTCGCATACATCCTGCAATCCTAGCCCAAGCATCTCGCTTAGCTAGGACAGCCCCTTATATTATAACAAATCAATATCAAAATAGGCCAATGCTGGCCGGGCCTGTCCGGCACCGCATTGGCTTGCGGCTAGTCTTCGTAAGGTTCGACCTTGACGCCTTCCAGTGTGTAGGCGGCGTCGATGCCGGCACTGCCGTCGACGTAGGTCAAGGACTTGTTGGCCGCCTCGACCCGCATGCGTCCGGTGATCCACACAGGATCGTAGAGGTCGTCGGCCTTGTAGGATTGGTTCAAACGCACGTAAACGATCTGATTGGCCGGCGGTGGCGGTACGTGGATACAGGCCCCGACGTAGGGCACCAGCAGCATTTCCGTGACCGCTGTACCGTCGTGCTCCAGGGGCAGGGCGTAACCAGGAATGCGCACGGTCTTGCCGTCCAACTCGCTTACTGCCATGCGATTGCGCTTCATCACCTCGCGCTCCAGGCGGTCGAATTCGGAAAGAAAGAAGTCGACGTCAAGGCCGTCGGACTCCAGCTTGTGACGGATTTCCACGCCGTCTTCGTAGGTCTGCTCGACCCGGGTGATAATGCCGCGCTTTTCCATGTCGAGGATACCGATCAGGATCTCGAAATCCGTGCGCTGATCAACGGTCAGGCTCAGAAAGGGGTTGTCGAGCGGGGCGGCGGTCGGCACCAGGTCGTCCCATTCGAGTTTACGGATACCTTCCGATGCGCCGACGGAGGTGCAGACGACGAGAACCGAGATATAAAGGGCAAAGCGACGAAACACGACAATGGCTCCAGTTCAAACCAGATTGGGTCGAATATATCCGTCCCTGGAAACCCGGACCAGTCACGAACCTGTTAAGGTCGAATGATCTTGGATTCGAAGCCCGGTAATTGGCGTCCGGGGAATGCTGGACCATGACGCCAAACCGTATTATTATAACTGACTAGTCAGTCATTGCTAAATCATTCAGAACGCTTGCAAAAATGGCGCCCAAGATCGTCAATAAGGCCGAAAAGGAATACAACCTGGTGCGCGCCGCCACGGAGGTCTTCCGCCGCCAGGGTTTCGCCGCCGCAACCATGGAATCCATCGCTGCCGAAGCCGGCGTCGCCAAGGGCACGCTCTATCTCTATTTCGACGATAAGGAGGACCTGTTCTTCGCCGTCTTCGACGTCTTTTTCGAATCCATCCTCGAAAGGGCGGAAAGCGCCATGGCCGACGACTTGGATGCCGAAGCCCGGCTGTGCGCCCTCTATGCGGTCTGGGCCTCGGTCCTCAAGAACCACAGCGACTACGCCAGCCTGATACTCGAGTTCTGGGCCGCCGGCGCCACCGGCGGCAGTGCCGACCATCTCAGCCAGGTTTTCCGCGCCGTCTATCGCGAGCACCGGGCGTTCGTCGCCGACATCATCCGGCTGGGTCAGGAGCATGACCAGTTCGATCCGACACTCGATGCTGATGCGCTGGCCGCTGTCGCCATCGGCGGCATCGACGGTTTGTGGCTGCAGGTCTGGTTCGACCCGAAATTGGACGCCACCCAGATCCTCGACGGTCATTTGGAGGCAACGTTGAGGAGATGGCGGAAGGGCAATTGACCGCCGAAATACGCCGGTCGTTTCGAACCTAAACCGCTTATTTCTGGGCGAAGGTCGACTTCTTTACGCGTGGTGCGCTCTTGGCGCCCCTTGCGCCTACGGCGTTTTTGTTTTTTCTTTTTTTGAAAAGGCCGCCGCCGAGGATCTGTTTTCTCTCTTCCTCCGTCAAGCCTACGGCACGCGACGGCAGGTCTTCCACTTCCAGGACAACCCTCTTGGTCATAGCTATCTCCAAAAGGTCCGGTGGCAAGAGTGTACGCGAACCCGTGACCGAACGGAATGAAGTTTCCGCAGAAACCCCTTCGCTTCAAGCTTTTACGGCGATGAAGCGCTGACCAAACCAGCGGCTAAACGGTCACCATCCTTGTCGTGGTCGGGATTCGATGACGTCCCTGAGGGTGCAATGGATTTGCGGAACCTTCTTTTCCAGGAACGGCAGCACCAGCAGCAGCACCCACACGATGACCGCCGCAATGGAAGCTTCGATCACCTCGCTTTCCTCCGATGTTGTGACGGTACTCGAATGTCCCGCGCCGGGGTAGCGATAGCCATACGGTAGTAGGCGTCCATTCGCCGAGTCAACCTGGTGTTTTTGTCTATTGGGGACCAGGCCGTCTATGGGCTGCCGCGCTTTGGATATTCCTCGCGTCTGTTGTCCTTGCCCAACCGCCACCACAGGAGTTCACCCCGGACAAAAGCTTGGGCCAGGTCGTTCTCGGGTGTTTCAAAAAACCGTTCGGCTGGCGCGCGCTCCAGCATGCGGCCCCGGTGCAGGAACAACACTTCGTCGGCCAACCGCTTGGCTTGGCCAAGATCGTGGGTGGTCATGACGATGCGCGTGCCCTGGGCATGGATGGCGGCGATCATTTCCTCAACGTCGTGGGTGGCGGCCGGATCGAGGCTGGCCGTCGGTTCGTCGAGAAAGAGGATTTGCGGGTGGATGGCCCAGGCCCGGGCCAGGGCCAGCTTCTGCTGTTCGCCGAAGGAGAGCACGCGGGCCGGCTTGTCGGCGAGTCGGCGCAGTCCGGCGCGGCCCAGGACGTCGTCGGTGGTACGCCGCCGTTCGCTTTTGTCCGCGACGCCCTGCAGCTTGAGAGCATAATCCACGTTGGCGGCGGCCGAGCGCCTGAGCATCACCGGGCGCTGAAAGACCATGGCTTGGTGACGCTTGGCGTTGCCGTTCCCGGCCCGGCCGCCAATGCCGTGCCAGCGGATCTCGCCTTCGCTCGGCTCGATCAATCCGTGGCATAGCCGCAGGAACAGGCTCTTGCCGGCACCGTTCGGTCCGACGATGACGGTGCGCGGCCCCGCTTCGAAGGTGACGTCCATGTCCTTGATCAGGCGTTTGCCGCCAGCCTCGAAGGAGACACCACGGAGTTCGAGAGGCAGGATCGACGCGTCGCTCATGCCTGGGCCCTCGCGGCGACGCCTTGCAGGGCGTAGACGGCGCCGTTGACGATGACCGACAGGGTCAAGAGGATGATGCCGAGACCGAGAGCCAGAGCCAGATCGCCTTTGGAGACTTCGAGAGCAATGGCCGTGGTCATGACCCGGGTCACATGATCGATATTGCCGCCGACGATCATTACCGCGCCGACCTCGGCGCTGGCCCGCCCAAAGCCCGCCAGCACCGCCGTAACGAGCGTAAATCGCCCGTCCCAGAGAAGCGTCGGCAGGGCGCGACCGGGCCCGGCGCCCAAAGACCGCAATTGCTCCTCGTATTCCTTCCAGAGGTCGCCGATGACCTGGCGGGTCAGGGCCGAAACGATCGGCGTCACCAGTATGACCTGCGCGATGATCATGGCCGTCGGCGTGAACAGCAGCCCGAGAACTCCAAACGGTCCGGCTCGGCTTAGTAGCAGGTAGACGATAAGGCCAACCACGACAGGCGGCAGTCCCATGAAAGCGTTGAGCGCCACGGTAAGAACGGTGCGCCCGGGAAAGCGGAAAAGGGCGATCGCGGCGCCCAGAGGGAGGCCGATCAGGGATGCGATGGCCACCGCGCCGAGGCTGACCTTCAGCGACAGGGCCACGATCTCCCAGAGATCGGTGTCGAAACCGGTGACCAGAGAAAAGGCGGCGCCGAATGCGGCGCTCATGTCGTTCAAATCGGTGCCTCCCCGTGAACCACCTTTCTTGCCAGGAATAACTCCCCCGGCGCGAAGGCCCGTATATCAATCACATGTGCTTGCGGTTTGGCAATCGGCGTTTACGCGTATGTCGCATGGTGGCCCGGTGTTGATAAGTCGGCATCAATTTTGTGAAGAGGGTTTTCGTAGTCAAGCGGCCCCCGACCACCATATAAGGAAAACAGATTAATGCGTTATGAGGAGCGAGGCATGCCGAGGGAGCCCCTGGCCTCCACCTATCTGGTCCATCCCGAACCGGAAGACCCGCGGTTGACGGAAACGGTCGAGGGCATTGACCACGACGGTAACCGGGTCGACGCTTCGGTCACCGTCGAGCGGCCATTGACGCTGTTCCTCAATTCCCGAGAGATCGTCACAATGATGACGATCTGCGATTTTCCCGAGTACCTGGCCGTCGGCTATCTGGTGAACCAGAACATGTTGGGGCCGGACGACGAGATCACCGGTGTTGATTACGACGAGGACATCGAGACCGTCGTCGTGCGCACGGCTCACGAGACCGACTTCGAGGACAAGCTGAAGAAGAAGACCCTGACCTCGGGTTGCGCCCAGGGCACAGTCTTCGGCGACGTCATGGAGACCTTCGCCTCGACCGAGCTTCCGAGGGACGCCGTCGTCAAGACGTCCTGGATTTACGCCCTCATGAAGGAAATCAACACCCAGCCGAGCCTCTACTTGAAGGCCGGCGCCATCCACGGTTGTGTGCTCTGTGAGCGAGACAAGCCGCTTCTCTATATGGAGGATGTCGGGCGCCACAATGCCGTCGATAAGATCGCCGGCTACATGTTCCGCCACGGCATGACGGGCGGAGATAAGATTTTCTATACGACCGGCCGACTGACCTCGGAAATGGTCATCAAGACCGTGCAGATGGGGATTCCCGTCCTGGTCTCGCGTTCGGGCTTCACCGCTTGGGGCGTCGAACTGGCGCGCCAAGTCGGCCTCACGCTTATCGGCCGCGCGCGAGGCAAGCGCTTCCTGGCTTTGGCCGGCGAGGAACGGATCCGCTTCGACAGCGATCCCGACGCCATCGCCGACGAGCCCAAACATCTCAACCGCAAGGGCGCTTCGTGAGCGTTACCCAAGACAACGCGCTGGGATTGCTGTTGGCCGGCGGTCTGGCTCGGCGCATGGGCGGCGGCGACAAGGCGTTCATCGAGATGGGCGGCCGGCCGCTCCTCGACTACGCCATCGAGCGCGCCCGGCCGCAGGTCTCAGACCTTATTCTCAACGCGAACGGCGATGCGGCGCGGTTCGAACGATTTGGCCTTCCGGTGGTGGCAGACGTCATCGAAGGCTTCGCCGGACCACTGGCCGGTGTGCTGACAGGTATGGAGTGGACCGCCGCAAACGCGCCCGGCATCGAATGGCTGGCCACCTTTCCCATCGACGCACCATTCTTCCCGACTGATTTGATCGAACGCATGGGCGCGGCAATCGATGACGATAACGCCGAGATGGCCTGCGCCGAGTCGGGCGAACGCACGCATCCCGTCTTCGCCCTATGGCCGATCCGGCTCAAGAATGATCTACGCAAGGCCATGGTCGACGAGGACATGAGAAAAATCGACCTTTGGACGGCGCGCTACAAGATCGTCCACGTGCCTTTTGACACGGCAAACGGCGATCCCTTCTTCAACATCAATCGGCCCGAGAATGTCGAGGAAGCAGAAGAACGGTTGGCCTCTGTCTATGAACCGGTGCCCGATTGAGGCGGTGTGAACCCGAAATCCTGCTTTGACGACAAAAGCCCGGTCGCTCTCAGTTGCGCCAAACGGGCTTTCTGGTTGGAGAAGGCCTGCGCGTTGACACGCTCGGGATCGACGATCGTTCTCAGTTTCGCCTCACATCTTTCACGGATCTCGGTGTAGATCGGATCGCGACCTAAATCCTTGCCCTCGGTCGGGTCGTTCTCGAGGTCGAAAAGCTGCGGTGGATGGCCGACGTAATGAACGTATTTCCAGGGGCCCCAGCGAATCATGAAGACGCCGGTAATGGCACCGCCGTCGTGGAATTCGCTGAAGACAACCCGGTCCGGTTCGGGGGAGGCGACCGACGAAAATAGCGAAATTCCAGGGGCCCTATTTCTCCCGATGTCGAAAACACCGAGTCCTTCCAGCACGGTCGCATCGACGTCGATCAGGGACACCGGCGTGTCGACGTCCATACCCTTTGGCACGCCGGGTCCGGAGAGGATCATAGGGATGCCCACCGAGTTTTCGTACATGACACATTTAGTCCAGAATCCGTGGTCGCCCAGCATTTCACCATGATCGGTCAGGTAGAGGACACGGGTGGCATCGGCGAGGCGGTTGTCTACGAGGGCGGTGAGCAGCTGGCCGACGTTGTCGTCGAGAAAGGAGCAGAGACCAAAGTAAGCCTGGCGGGCGGTCCGCCTGTTCTCGGCATTGAAATGGCGGTCGTAGTCATAGAAGCCGGCCAAACGGCGCAACACCGGATGTTCGCCTCGATGTGGCGAATCCGGGTGAAGGGGCTCCCCAAGGTCGTCGCAGGCGTAAAGGTCGAAGAACGGCTGCGGCGCACGGAGCGGATAATGGGGCGCGACAAAGGAAACAAAGAGCGCCCAGGGTTTGCCAGTGTCTCGGGTTCCTTCTTCCTCGAGCCAGGTTAAAGCCGCTGCGAGAACATTTCGGTCGTAACGCGTATAAGCGCTTTCCCCCGGTCCGACGTCATTCGCAAATTCGACCGGCGCATCGTAGGCCGGAAGCGGCTCGCTGCGTTTTAGGCCGAGGGTCCAGCCAATACCGTCGAGAACGTGCATGGGTAGGATCTCCGGATCGAACCCGTTGGCGTCGTCGCTCGAGCGGTAGTGCAGCTTGCCTATGGAGACAACGCGGTGGCCCTCGGACATCAAGCGATGACCCCATCCGGCCGGGGTGCCGCGGTATGGTTCGGCGCTCGACCAGGTGCCGATCTCATGGATATAGCGTCCGGTCGCCATGGAGGCGCGGGCTGGAACGCAGACCGGCGATGGCGTGTAGGCGTTGGTGAATCGGACACCGCCTGCCGCCAAGCGGTCCAAGTTGGGGGTGCGGACGACCGGGTTGCCGTAACAAGCCAAAGCCGAACGCGCATGCTCGTCGGAGCAGATGATCAGAAGATTGGCGGGCTTCATGGCCGGACCTCCCAGTAATTCCCTTCGAACCATGACTTGACCAGACCCCGATAGGCAAAGGAAAAGGCTTCCGTTACCTTGCCCCAGACACAAATCGGATGTTTGCTGGACTCTCTGTCTNGGGGCCGATCAGCGGAGGATAAGAAATGATTGAACGAGGAACGGCATGATGGTGGCTGACGTCAAACTCGCTCAGGCATTGTGTTCACGTCTTTGCCATGACTTGGTCGGGTCCGTATCGGCCATTGGATCAGGTCTCGAACTCATCGCTGAAGACCGGTCCGATATTGACGGACCGCTCGACCTCATGAGCAAAAGCGCCGACCAGACCGCGCGGCGCCTTTCGTTTTTCCGAATCGCTTTTGGCATGGCAGCGGGTCGTGAAGGGCCCGCATCAATTGAAGAAGTCCGGCAATTGTCCACCGATTTCTTCGAGGGCGGGCGGGTTCGCCTTGGCTGGCGCGATTCACCGGATGCGCTTGCGGATATGACGATGCCGAGCGTCGTCACCAAAATCCTGCTCAACGTCCTGCTCTTGGCGGCCGAATGTCTTCCGCGCGGCGGCGAAGTCGCGATCCGTATCGCCCGATTACCCGAAGGATTCGGACTGGCCATCGAAGCTATCGGTGAGGGTGCGCGTATACCCGATGAGGCGTCAAACGCTTTGGCGAACGAGGCGGATTCCGAAACGGTGACGCCGAGAAACGCCCATCTCCATCTTGCGAGATCGTTGCTGGCATCCATCGCCGGGACTATTGAAACCGAGTCCGAAGATGCAGGTACCTTGAGGATCGCGGTGTTGGCGCCGGTCTCCCCATAAAGGCGGAGATCGACCCATTTCCCAAGATACGTTTGTTACAGACGTAAACAATCCTGTCACAAACCGAAGCATATTGAAATTGTTGGGCAATCGGATGTTCCTGTAAGATACGCCTCACTGAACGTTTACTTCGCCTATCGATTTGACAAGGCTCGGCCGCGGGTAACCGGCCGAGTGTGTTGATCGACAGGCAAAATGGATTGTAGAGGGCGGTGAACCGGGAACGACCGGAGCCGGCCAGTCTCTCGGAGGAGAAGGTGTCATGGACGACCTGTTAAGCGAATTTTTGACGGAAACGGCTGAAAGTCTTGCCGTAATCGACGTCGAATTGGTGAAATTCGAACAGGAACCACAGAATCAGGAAATCCTTGGGAACATCTTCCGGTTGATTCATACCATCAAGGGGACCTGCGGTTTCCTTGGGCTGCCGCGTCTCGAGTCGGTGGCCCACTCCGGTGAGAATATTCTCGGAAAGTTCCGCGACGGTGTCCTCGAAGTGACCCCGGAAGCGGTGACGTTGATCCTCAAGTGTATCGATCGTATTCGTGACCTCCTGGCCGAACTCGAAGATACGGGTGAAGAACCGGAAGGTGAGGACAGCGAACTGATTGCCGAACTGGACGCCATGGCCGAAGGTAAGACCCCGTCTGCGGCACCGGGCGCCCCGGCCGTCGAGGCAGCACCAGCTGCCGCCGGTGGCGATGACGCACCCTCCGCCAACGAATTCGGCGCCCCCGTCGCAGCCGAGCTGCTGGCAGAAGTCGAAGAGGCGCAGGCGCAAGGGGTTGTCGCCGCGAGCGATGAGCAAATGGCCGCTGAAATGGCGGCTGAGACCGCAGCCGAGGGCGGTGGTGCGACATCGGAGGGTGATGACGCCCCATCAGCCAACGAGTTCGGGGCCCCCGTGGCTGCTGAACTCCTGGCCGAAGTGGAAGAAGCACAAGCCCAAGGCGTATCGGCGGCGACAGACGCTCAGATGAATGCGGAGATGGAGGCGGAGCGCGTCTCGGAGAGCGCGCCGGCACAGGAAGCCAAGGTCCCGGCGGCACCCAAGAAAAAGGCCGCCCCTGCAACGCCTCAGCCATATTACCTCGGACCTGCAGGAAGGGGTGATGAAGACCCGCATGCAGCCGATCGGCAACGCGTGGGCGAAATTGCCCCGGATCGTCCGTGATCTCTCCATTGAATCGGGCAAACAAATCGAATTGGTCATGCTCGGCGCGGAGACTGAATTGGACCGCCAGGTCCTCGAATTGATCAAGGACCCCTTGACCCACATGGTCCGGAACTCGGCCGATCACGGGCTCGAAATGCCGCCCGACCGACTCGAGGCCGGAAAACCGGAAGGGGCTGTCCTAGCTAAGCGAGATGCTTGGGCTAGGATTGCAGGATGTATGCGAGAAGAAGCCGGCTCAGTGGTTGGAAGCGTGATCGTTTG
>JGI26658J51805_10000214_pt1 | contig 9252 bp, 8 predicted proteins | sample WorMetHERISLAND2_3_FD_51805 | JGI IMG/M metagenome (IMG submission 51805)
TGGTCGGCGCTGCGATACATGAAGCCTACGCACCGACCATGCCCGGGAGAACACTCGGCTACATGGTCAACCTAATTGCAGAAGATTCTGGACATAACTTCGCTTCGGCCGGTTCGCCGCGGCGCACAACCGTGTATCGTGCCGGCACGACCTTGGGGATCAAGGTATCGGCGATCTCGGCAATGGTCAGGGCATCGAGTTTGGAAAACGCGGGTACCTTGGCGACGAGGCGCCAGGTCACCGCGAACTCCCGTTTGCTGAACTCCCGGGCGAAACCGGTGGCCAGTATGCCGGCCGGAAGCGCATACATGCCGACACCGAGGATCATCAGGACCGAGCCGAAGATCTTGCCGCCCGGCGTGACCGGCGTGACGTCGCCGAAACCGACCGTGGTCAGGGTCGCCATGGCCCACCACATGGCGTCGGGGATGCTGGCGAACTTCTCCGGTTGCGCGTCGCGCTCCAGGATGTAGGCGACACTGGCCGAGAAGACGAGCAGGGTCACCATGATCACCAGTGCCGCGCCCAGTTGGCGCCGCTGTTCGGCGAGGACGGCGCCGACACTGGCCAGAGCCGGCGAGTAGCGGGTCAGTTTGAACAGCCTGAGCAGGCGGAAGACCCGCAAGAAGCGCAGGTCGACGGGAATGAGAAAGGCCAGATAGAAGGGCAGGATGGCGATCAGGTCGATCAAGGCCAGGGGCGTCATGGCGAAGCGGACGCGGCCTTTGACGGAGCTGCGAAACTCGCGGCGCGGCGCTTCCGTCACCGACCACAGGCGGAGCACGTATTCGACGGTGAAGATGGCCACCGAGACCAACTCGAACCAGAAAAAGAACGTCCCGTATGTCTCGCCGATTTCCTGCACGCTTTCGAGCGCGATGGCGATCACATTGGTGACGATCAAAACAACCATGAAATGGTCGAAGAACAGGCTAAGGAAGTTCTCGCCTTCCCGCGGTTCAAGGATGTCGTAAACCCTTCGCCTCAGCGATTCATTCGCCACCGGGTCCTGCCTCCGCTATGCCATCGACAGGGCCTGGTCGAGGTCGTGGATCAGGTCCTCAGGCGTTTCAAGGCCGATCGACAGGCGGATGACGTCGGGACCGGCGCCCGCCGCTTCCCGCTGTTCGTCGGTCAATTGGCGGTGTGTGGTCGAAGCCGGATGCAGGATCAACGAACGGGTGTCGCCGACGTTGGCCAGATGCGAGAACAGGTTGACGCCTTCGACGAGCCTCACCCCGGCGTCGAACCCGCCCTTGAGGCCGAATGTGAAGACGGCGCCGGCGCCCTTGGGCAGGTATTTCTTGGCCAAGTCGTGGTGCGGGCTCGACTTGAGGCCGGCGTAGGAGACCCAGGAGACGGCCGGGTGGCTCTCCAGGAATTCGGCGACCNTTTGCGCGTTGGCCGCGTGGCGGTCCATGCGGGGCCGGCAGGGTCTCGATGCCGGTCAGCNTGTAGAAGGCGTTGGCCGGCGACATGCAGGGCCCGAAATCACGCAAACCGACGGCACGCGCCTTCATGGTGAAGCCGAAGTCACCGAAGGTCTCGTAGAAGGTGAGGCCGTGATAGGCCGGGTCCGGCTGGGTCATGGCCGGGAATCGGTCGTCCTTGGCCCAATCGAAACGCCCTGACTCGATGAGCGCGCCACCCAATGAGGTGCCATGTCCCGACAGGAACTTGGTCGTCGAATGGACGACGAGATCGGCACCCCAATCCATGGGTTGCAGCAGGTAAGGCGTAGCCAGGGTGTTGTCGACGATCAGGGGGACATGCGCCTCATTGGCGATGGTGGCGATGGCCTCGAGATCGAGAACGAGACCGCCGGGATTGGCCAGGACCTCGATGAAGATGGCCTTGGTCTTGGGCGTCAAGGCCTTGCGAAAGTTCTCCGGGTCCGTCGGGTCGACGAACTGACAGTGCCAGCCCAAGCGCTTGAAGCTGACACCGAATTGAGTGATCGAGCCGCCGTAGAGGTTGCGCGACGCGATGAATTCGTCGCCGGGCTCCAGCAGCGAGAAAAAGGCCAGGAACTGGGCCGCGTGGCCGGATGCGGCGCAGACGCTGGCCCGGCCGTTCTCCAGGTTGGCGAGCCGTTCCTCGAGGACGGCGACGGTCGGGTTGGTGAGACGCGAATAGATGAATCCGAAGGTCTGGAGGTTGAACAGATCAGCGGCGTGATCGACGTCGTCAAAGACGTAAGACGTGGTCTGGTAGATCGGCGTGTTGCGCGCCCCGGTGATCGGATCCGGCTGACTGCCGGCGTGGATGGCCCGGGTCTCGGGACCGTACTGCCAGGGACCGTCGGCTGATTTCGCGCCATTGCCGTCCTTGGCCATCAGCCGAGCTTCCGCCGTTTCGCCGTGATGATGCCGGAATTGACACCGCTCCAGCTCAGTTCACCGAACAGCCGCCCGTATTCGATCTTCGGACAGCGGTCCATGATGACGGTGAGCCCGGCTTCTTCGCCGCGTGCCGCCGCCCCATCGTTACGGACGCCGAGTTGCATCCATATGACCGTGATGCCTTTCTCCTTGGCCAGTTGGATCGCCTCGTCGACGATGGGTCCGGCTGCCGCCGAGGAACGGAAGACGTCGACCATTTCGAAAGAGCCGGGTATGTCCGACAGGCTGGCGTAAACCGTTTCGCCCAATATCTCCTTGCCGGCCTGGCCCGGATTGACCGGAATGACTCGGTAACCCTTACCTTGCAGGTACTTCATGGCGAAGTTCGACGGCCGCACCCATTTCGGTGAGGCGCCGACCATGGCAACGGTGCGCACCGTTCGCAAGATTTTGCGGATCGCGTCGTCTTCGTATTGGAGGGGTCCTTCGTCAAGAACCCCGGCGTTACCGTCGTTCATCGATCCGGCCACTCCGGCATCGGGGATTTTGAAATGAAGGCTTTAAGCCCGTCGCGGGCCTCCTTCATCTGCATGTTGTCGACCATGCATTCGGTGCCGAGTTCGTAGGCCGCTTCCAGGCCCTGTTCGAGCTGGCGGTAGAACAACCGTTTGCCGTTGGCGATGAAGGCCGGTCCCTGTCGGGCGATGCGCCGGGCGAGGGCCATGACGGCGTCGTCTAGTTGATCGGCGGGGACGACACGGTTGACCAGGCCATATTGGAGGGCGGTTTCAGCATCGATGAACTCACCCGTGAGCAGCATTTCCAAGGCCTGCTTGCGCGGCAAATTGCGCGTTACGGCGACGGACGGCGTACCGCAGAAGAGACCGACGTTGATGCCGGATGTGGCGAAAGTGACGTGATCGGCGGCGACGGCGAGATCGCATTGCGCCACCATCTGGCACCCGGCCGCCGTGGCGATCCCGTGCACGCGGGCGATCACCGGCTGCGGCAGCTGCGTCAGGGTCACCATCATGCGGCTGCATTGCGCGAACAATGCGCGGATCGTGTCGGCTTCCGGGTCGGCGTCCATCTCCTTGAGGTCGTGCCCAGCGCAAAAGGCCTTGCCGGCGCCGGCGATGATGACGACGCGGACGCTGGTGTCCCCGGCGATGGCGTCGAGTTCGGATTGCACGGTGGTCATCAGCTCCGACGAAAGGGCGTTGAACTTGTTACCGCGATTAAGCGTCAGGGTCGTGATCCCATCCTCATCCGAACGGAGGAGCAGGGGTTCGTTTTCGAGAGATTGGTTGTCCGGCATGGCAATCACCACTGGCTGATCAGGTTGGGGAAATGTTCCGCCTTTACCCGCCCCTTGGCAAGGGGATTTGCCGATATGGAACGGTCTCCGTTCCATTGACCCGGCTCTTGCCGCCACTTCCGTGACCATAAATAATCGTCAGTGTTCAGGCCAAGGCGAAGGGGCGGAAACGGATGAACCTGGGAAGGAAGTTATTGGGGATCGTGCCGGTCATCCTCGGCGGCGCTATCTTGGTGTTTTTCGTCGCCAATAAACGTGGCCCCGAACAAACGCCGCCCGAGGAGCGCGTCCATAATGTCCGCATGATCGAAGCCGAGGCTCTCGATTTGTTGCCGCGGGTTATCGGCTATGGGACGGCCAAGCCCGAAAAAGTCTGGAACGCCGTACCCCAGGTTGCCGGGACAGTGGTCCGGGTCCACCCCGATTTCCGCAAGGGCGCCATTCTCGAGGCCGGGACGGAGGTCGTTCGCATCGCGCCGGCGGATTACGAGTTGGCCATCGCCCGGGCCGAGGCAAACATCCGCTCGGCGGAAGCCCAACTCCGGGAATTGATCGTCTCCGAGGAAAACACGCGACAATCGCTGGCCATCGAAGAACGAGCACTGGCGGTCCAAGAGAAGGAACTGGCCCGAAAACAGAAACTGCTTGGCCGGGGTGCGGCGTCGCAGTCTTCGGTCGACCAGGAACAACGCGATACCCTGGCCCAGCGCAACAAGGTCCGCGATCTCGAAAACAAGCTCAATCTGTTACCGACCCAGACGGCGGTTCAGCGTGAACAAAAAGCCGTATTCGAGGCGGAGCTGGAGGCCGCCAAACTGGACCTAGAGCGCACCGTCATCCGACTACCGTTCCACGGGCGGATCGCCGAAGCCAACGTCGAGGAAACGCAGTACGCCCAGGTCGGGCAGGTTCTCGGCGTCGTCGACAGCGTGAAAACGGCGGAAGTCGAGGCGCAGGTGCCCATATCCCGTTTCCGTATGCTATTGGAAGCGGCCGGCAGCAGCAGCGGCGGGGGCGGGCTGACGCCCAGGAGTTTTGTCGAACTGGCGGAGAGGTTCGGCATTCGGGCCCTGGTCCGCCTGCGCTTGGGTGGACGCACCGTCGAATGGGAGGGCCGGTTTTCCAGGATCAGCGACACCATCGATCCGAAAACCCGGACCGTCGGCGTGATCGTTGCCGTCGATGGCAGCTATGCCATGGCGGTGCCGGGCGAACGGCCGCCGCTGGCCAAGGGCATGTTCGTTGAGGTCGAGATCCGAACCAAGGCGGTCAAAGGTGTCATTGTCGTGCCGCGCTCGGCCCTAACGGATGATCGACTTCTGATCGTCGGCAACGACGACCGCTTGGAAATCAGGAAAGTTGAAACGGACATCGTACAGGGTGGACTGGTGGTCATCGCGTCCGGCATTACGCCAGGAACAAAGGTCATCGTGTCCGATCTCAGTCCGGCCGTTGGCGGCATGCGGGTCAACGCGCAGCTCGACGAAGATCTGGCGGCTGACTTGCGTCGTCAAGCGTCGGGGCAGGGGCTGGTCAAATGATCCGCTATTTCGCCGGTCATCCGACCGCCGCGAACCTGATGATGATCGCGTTCCTCGTTATTGGCTTCCTCGCCGTGCCCGATCTTTCACGCGAGACGTTTCCCAGGATCGAACCGCGTCGGGTCGAAGTAACCGTCGCCTACCCGGGAGCCCGTCCGGAAGACGTGGAAGAGGCTATTTGCCAACGGATCGAGGATGCCATCGATGGCATAAACAACGTTTCCGAGATTGAGTGCGAGGCGAAGGAAGGGGTTGGCCGGGCCGTCGTAGAGATGTCCGAAGGACAGAACCTGGATCGGTTTTTTGCCGAGGTGAGCACGGAAATCGATGCTATCGATGATTTTCCCGACAAGGCCGAAACCCCGATCGTCAGGCAGTTGGGGCGTACGGATTTCGTCGCCTCGGTCGCCATCACCGGCCCGGAAAGCCGCCCCCGGCTTAAGGCCTACGCCGAAGCGGTAAAGGACCGCATGCTTCAATGGGGTGGCATTTCCAAGNTCTCGATAAGCGGTTTTTCCGACCATCAGATTCGCATCGAGTTGGCCGACGGCACGCTCCGGCAATTCGGTCTCAGTACATCGGACATCGCCGACGCCATATCTCGGCAAAGCGTCGATTTGCCGGCCGGCAGCATCAAGGCCTCGGACCGGGAGGTTCTGGTTCGCTTCGCCGACGAGCGCAAACGCCTTTTCGAGTTTCTCGATCTGGTCGTGGTTTCCGGCGAGCAGGGCGGTCAGGTCCACTTGGGCGACATCGCAACGATCACCGACCGTTTTGAACTGGACGAGGACAAGATCCTCTTCAACGGCAGACCGGCGGCCCTTTTGGAGGTTTCGAAGACCGACACCGAGGACACTTTGGATGCCATCGACGCCATCAACGCATTCCTCGAGCATGAGCGCCAGATCGCACCCCCCGGCGTCGAGATGGAAGTCACCAAGGACCTTTCCTCGATCGTCCGTGACCGCCTCAATCTCCTCGTCAAGAACGGCATTCAGGGCCTGTTCCTGGTCTTCATGGTCCTCTGGTTGTTCTTCGGTTTTCGATATTCCTTCTGGGTCGCCATGGGATTGCCGGTGTCGTTTCTCGGTGCCATCGCCCTGATGTTGTTGATGGATTACTCGATCAACATGCTGACCATGGTCGGATTGCTGATCGCCATCGGGCTCTTGATGGACGATGCCATCGTCATCTCGGAAAACGTCGCCGCCATGCGCCAAAATGGGCTCAGCCCCCTGGATGCGGCGACGGAGGGTGCGCGCCAGGTGTTTCCCAGCATTCTCGCGTCCTTTACGACGACGGCCTGCGTGTTTGGCTCCCTGGCCTTCCTCAAGGGCGATATCGGGCAAATCCTCAAAGTCGTTCCCGTGGTTATGCTGTTCGTCCTGTCGATCAGCCTGATAGAGGCCTTCCTGATCTTGCCGAGCCACCTCAACCATTCACTGGAAAAGGGGACCGGTACCGGCGGCCGTATCCAGAATCGGGTCAACACCTGGCTGGTGCAGGTGCGAGAGCGGGTTGTCGGCAGGATCGCCGACCGCTGCATCGAGTGGCGCTATCTGACCATCGGCGTCACCGTCGGGGTCTTCCTGTTTGCCGTATCCCTCCCGGCCGGCGGTATCCTCAAGTTCACCGTGTTTCCCGATATCGAAGGGGATACGCTAGAGGTCCGCATCCTGTTGCCCCAAGGCACGCCGTTGGCGCGTACCGAAGCAGTCGTCACGCGAATCGTCAGCACCCTTGAAACCGTTGACCAGAGGCTGAAAGAGCGTCAGCCGGATGGCAGCGGCCTTGTTGAAAATGTCACGCTGCAGTTCAACAAAAACGTCGACGCTTTTGAACAGGGCCCTCACGTCGCGACCGTCACCGTCGATCTCATCGGTGCGGAACAGCGCCAAACGAGCATCGATGAAATCCTCAACCTGTGGCGTCAAGAAACCGGCAATATCCCGGACGTCATCGGTCTCAAATTCACCGAACCCGTTATCGGCCCGGGCGGCTTAGCGATTGACATCCGGCTCAAAGGCAATGACCTGACGACGCTCAAGGAGGCGTCCGCGGAACTGCAGGATTGGTTGCGCCGCTACCGTGGCGCCCAAGATATCGGTGACGATCTCAGGCCGGGAAAACGCGAGGTTCGGCTGCGCCTGAAGGAGGGTGCGTCAACGCTCGGCATTGACGCACGGATGATTGCCGATCAGTTGCGTACGGCCTTTTTCGGGACCACGGTGAGCGAAATCCAGGTCGGTTCGGAGTCCTATGAAGTCGACGTCCGCTTGGTGGCCGCCGATCGCAATTCACTGGCCGATCTCGATTATTTCACCGTCGCCACTCCGTCGGGCGATTTGGTTCCGATCACCGTCGTCGCGGACGCGGAAACGGCTCGTGGAGTGTCGCGTATCAACCGCGTCAACGGTCTCCGGACGGTCACCATCCAAGGCGGTGTCGACCGTCGCATCGGTAATGCGGACGCCATCGTCGCCGATACGCTCGAGAAGTTCATTCCCGGCCTTTTGGAACGCTACCCGGGCGTCAGTTTGGCCCTTGAGGGTCAGAAGAAAGAGGCGCAAACGACCCAGCGTTCAACGGCGAAGGGGTTCCTGATCGGCCTGATCGGCGTCTTCCTGCTGCTCAGTTTCCAGTTCCGCAGCTTCGTTGAACCGTTGATCGTCATGATCGCCATTCCCTTCGCCTTCATCGGCGCCATCGCCGGTCACCTGATCATGGGGCTCGACTTCACCATGCCGAGCATGCTCGGTTTCGTTTCCATGGCCGGCGTCGTCGTCAACGATTCGATCTTGCTGGTCAATTTCGTCAAACGCATGGTCGGCGAGGGCATGACCATCGCCGAGGCGGCGCCGAAAGCGAGCCGGGCGCGGTTCCGGGCGATCCTACTGACATCGTTGACGACATTGGCCGGTTTGCTGCCGATCCTCTCCGAAACCAACATCCAGGCGCAGGTTCTGATCCCGCTGGTCACCAGTCTGGTTTTCGGCCTGCTGGCGTCGACAATACTGGTATTGCTCGTCGTTCCGGCGCTATACCTTGCTCTGCACGACTTTGGACTGAGTACGCTAAACCGCGCCGAGGAGGAAGCTTAACGTGGCCGAGACGGACACCGAGACGACGGTCCCTGAAGAGACGGCATCGGCCGCCGAGAACGGCCCTCCTGACACCGTCAAGCGGGTGTCGGATAGCCTGAGCCGGGTCCTGGGGGCGCAGTACCAACCGGGTGAAGTCGCGGGCGGTATCGGCGACAAGGCGCTTCGTGACCGCCTCAACCAGCGACTGGTCTCAATGGAACTCAGGCGCCAGCAAAACATCGAGTCCGTCGCACAGGCAGCCTTCGAAGCGGCCGGTGTCGAACAGACGGGCGCCGATGAACCGATCGTCGACGAGGATTGGCTGGTCCGTTTCATCGACTTGGCGAAGGATGTCAGCAATCCGGACATGCATCAGGTCTGGGGCCATGTGCTGACGCGCGAACAGATGGCGCCGGGGACGTTCAGCATCCAGGCCGTCGAATGCCTCGCCGAGATGACGGCGGGCGATATCGATCTATGGGAACGCGTCGGCCGGATCGCTTTTCCGACCGGTTACCTGGTCAAGATCGGCGGCCGCAATCATTTCGACGACTATGGCGTTTCCCAGGATGATATCGCCCGGTTGCAAGTCCTCAGCCTGGTCCAGCAATCGGAAGACCTGAGCGTGACCTTCTATGCACCGACCAAAGGACTGACCTTCGATTTTCGGGGCTTCAACCTGATCGTCCGGCACCCCGAAAATACCATGTTCACGCTGCCGGCCTTCAAGTTCACGCCGTTGGGTGTCGAGCTTCTCGGCACCCTCGCCGAGGTGCCCGTCGACCGGGATTACGTAGAAGCGTTGGGTGAGGACTTGAAGGGGCAGGGCTACGACTACAGGCTTCGGGCCAACGGAACATAAAAAAAGGGGCTGTCCTAGCTAAGCGAGATGCCTGGGCTAGGTCCTGTTGACAGTTAACGCAACCATATCATGGTGCCAACGAGGTGTAGCATGGCCAAGTAGGCTG
>JGI26658J51805_10000216_pt1 | contig 9204 bp, 3 predicted proteins | sample WorMetHERISLAND2_3_FD_51805 | JGI IMG/M metagenome (IMG submission 51805)
ATCGCTTTATCCATGCTCTGAATAGATTATTCCTTCGATGTTCGTGTTATTGTACTAACCAACTCCGTCGCATTTTGGTGGAGAATTTCAACGATCGTTAACCTGCTCGCGAGAACGATGAATGTCGTCGTCATCGGTGTCGTCGTCTAAACCGAAAAACAGTCCGTTTGCTAAGCCGCCGGCTAAGTCGACGCGGTCGTCCACGTCTGCCCTTTACGTGGCACCGAACTTAAAATCGAAAGTTGAACGTAAAGCGGCGTCGGTATCGTCGGAGACATCATCGGATGTCTTCGAACCGGCGTCGACAGTGAGTGCTTCAGTGNCAGTGACTACGTCGGCGGCAGCGACGGCAACGGCAGCGGCGACGGCAGCGGCGACAGCGATTACACCACCGATACCAGCAGCACCGACCATGGATGACCCTGGCGAGGGCACGTCCGCTATGGCAACCACGGCACCCGCAGCACCTGCAGCACCCGCAGCAACGATAACCACAACAGAGGCTACCCCAGCTACAACAACAATCACAGCTACAGCGATGTCACTGACAACTACAACTACGATGGCAGCGACGGCTGGCTATGAGAACACTCTGGCTCCGCCACCATTCCGAGGTATGTCTGGTGACGATGGAGAGGCGTGGCTGTCCAGGTTCGAAAAATACGTTCTGTACCGTGGGTTTCCGGACAGGGAGAAGCTAAATTTGTTGGCGGTGTTGTTGAGGGACAATGCGAGTGACTGGTTTGATACGCTGACTGATGCACAAAAGTCAAATTGGGGTGCGATGCGCACGGCATTCAAAGAACGTTTCCAAGATTCCGACCTTCTGAGATGGCAGAAAGCGTCAGCCATGTGGAACAGGTTCCAGGCGCCGGAGGAGAGTGTGGACATGTACGTTACAACGATGCGAAAATTGGCTAAAGCGGTCGGGATCCAGGGAGATCAACTGCGTTACGCAATTCAACGAGGACTTAAACCGCAATTGCTCGGCCATGTGATACAGGAACAGCCAACATCCGTCGATGAACTTGTGCAGGCGGCGCGAGTGGCCGAAGCAGCGTTCCAGGCCACCGCTGCGGCACATACCGCGGTACCACTCGACCGTGTCGTGGAGGAGCTAGCCGCGAATCGGCTAGCGGCGGAACAGAACACTCTGGAACTCAAGAAATTTACGAATCAACTCACCAGAACATCAATTAACCAGATTCGAACGTCAAGATCGCCGTCTCCGCCAGGTTCAACGCGTCGGGTGTCGTTCGGCGGCAGTCAAACGCAGGAGCAACAGCGACCGCAGCAGCCAACGCAGCAAGAACGTGGACGCGGTTTCAACAGGAGGATGCCGATGAACAACCGAGCACCGACATCGATCAACTGTGATTATTGCGGCGGTAAGCATCCTCCTGGTAGACAGTTTTGCCGCGCAGCAAATGTGGAGTGCTTTGTATGCAGGAAGGTGGGCCATCTAGCTAAGGTATGTAGATCTGCTCGACGACAGCAGGGGGCTGCTTTTGGTTACAATCCTGGTGGGCGTCCGAATTTTAGTGCATAGGGGTGCGGGCCTAAACAGCGTTATGGGCGGAGACGCTTGTTTTTAGGGCCAACAAATGTGTCTAATCAGGATCCCAAGAATATGATTTCGGCTACTATAAATAAACGACGAACGGCTATTATGTTGGATACTGGGGCGGCTGTGAGTTGTTTGTCTCGTCGTTTTGCGGATAAAATTGGTGCGGTGTTACAATCGGGGAATAATTTGGATAATTTGATCACTGCAGATGGTCGGGATTTGAAAGTACACGGGTCTGTTGAGGTTACTGTTGGTTTGCGGGGTCTTTTGGTACCTCATCAGTTTTATGTTATTGATGGACTCAATCATAATGCTTTGGTCGGTTTGGATTTCATGCGAGTTACAGATTGTAAGATGGATTTGAAATCGGCGATGGTATCGTTTTTCGATGGCTTGGTCGTTTTACCGATGCAAAAGAAGTCGAAGGATTTGGCTGTTCTTCGAACGATGGCAAGTTATGTAATACCGCCGCGGAGCGAAGCATTGCTTCCGGTCCTGATTCCGCGAAAATTCGCGGCCCAGACGGCTGTTGTAGCGTTGGTCGAGCCTCATGCGAGGATGGCGCAACACAGCTGTTTGGTGGCTAAAGCCGTGGTTAGTCCTAAATCACAGGATCGGCAAACATTGTGCCGAATTATAAATCCCACGGACCGGCAATGCAAGTTGAAAAAAGGTTTAAGTTTGGCAACTATTAGTGCGATAAAACAAGTAATTGATGACAAAACATATCAGCCGGATAGTTCGGTTGATAAATCACAGGACAAGAAAGTCACCACAGGGGAGAAAATCAAAGTGTTGACGCATATGGGGATAACTTTGAATCGCGAAAATGTTACAGAGGACATCTTTTATAAATTCTGTGACCTTTTATATGAATTTAAAGACATATTCGCACAAAGTATTCGAGATTTAACTGGTTCAAATATTATGGAATGTCCTATTTTAACTTATCCTGACGCAAAGCCGTTTCGGGCTAGGCCGTATAAGTTAAATGATGAAATGCGGAAAGAGGTGGATTCTCAAATCAATGACATGCTATCTGCTGGATTGATTGCGGAGAGTGATGGCAGTCAATTTGCGTGCCCTATCGTGATGGCTAAGAAATCTAGTGGTGAATTCCGGTTTTGTGTTGATATGCGAAGGCTGAATTCAATTTGTCGGCCCCTGTATCACGAATTGCCTTTGATTGATGACGTCATGGACGTCATGGCTCGAAATAGAGTAAAGATAATGAGTAGTATCGATTTTAGACAGGCTTATCACCAGATAAGGGTGCGGAAGGACTGTACTGACCTTTTGACCTTTGTGACGCCACATAGAGGGGCCTATAAATATTTGGTTTTACCCATGGGGCTTTCCCAGTCGCCATTTTATATGTCGGCGGCGCTTAATCAACTTTTCCGCTTTGAAATTGGGTCATTTTTGGTGTGCTACTTAGACGATATCCTCTGTTGTAGTGATTCGCCGGAGACACATCTGACCCATCTTCGGATAGTATTTGACAAATTACGCCAGGCAAACTTGAAATTGCATGCAAAGAAATGTCAGTTTTTGCTTACCGAACTGAAATATTTGGGTCATATTTTTAGTGCAGGGGGTGTGAAAGCCGATCCGTCTAAAACGTCCATAGTTCGAAATTATCCGCAGCCAAAATGTGTGAGAGATATTCGCAAATTCTTGGGGTTGACTAATTACTTCCGTCGGCTAATTCCTAATTATGCCGATAAGGCATATGGCCTGACTAAATTATTGCGTAAGGACAGTTTGTTTGAATGGGGAGTTGAACAGGAGGCCAGTTTCAGTGCTTTGAAGGATGCTCTGTGCAATCCACCAGTGATGGCGTTACCTGATCCTTCGCAAGAAATGATTTTGACTACAGATGCCTCAGATAAGGCAGTTTCATTTAATCTTTCTCAGGTGATTGATGGACAAGAGAAAATTATTGAGTATGGCGCGCGTGGTTTGAGACCCTCGGAACGGAACTATAGTGTCAGCGAAAAAGAAATTTTAGCGATAATTGAAGGAGTTAATCATTTTCATGATTACTTGGGTGGTGGAAAAGAGTTTTTAATACGGTGTGATAACGAAGCTCTGAAGTATTTGAATACGACTAAACATGTGACTGGACGTTTAGGTCGATGGCATATGTTGCTCAGTGGTTATAGGTATAGACTTGAACATGTGAAAGGTAAAGAAAATGTACTTGCAGATTGTCTAAGTCGAATCGATTTACCTGCACCTGAGGTAGGGTTGGAAGCTAAGTTTGATGAAATTCTGATGAATATAGAACAAACAGATACACCTGAGTTGGAGCAAACACGAGGAGAACTGTGGGAGATTAGTCTTGTAGATGATGATGATGATGACCGAAGAGCAGAGGACCAGATTGAGAATGATCAAGACGAAGATTTACAATTGACGGCAGAATATGACGTAAGAGCGATGCAGGAGAGTTGTCCCGACTGTCGGCCGATCCTGCGATTTATCAGAGACGGTGAGTTGCCTTGCGACGATGTGCAAGCTAGAAAAACCGTTTTCCAAGCAGAACGCTACTGCATTGTCGAGGACTTATTGTTTCACCTGTACGAACCGAGAAACAAGCGGCAACAGCTGTTATACCCTGTCAGTCAGCAATTAGTTGTGCCTACAGATTTGCGAGCGTTGCTGTTGAGACAATACCACGAGCTGTATAACCATATTGGCCCGGAGAAAACCTATTGTACTATACGAAATAAATACTACTGGGTCGGTATGTACCGAGATATTTTTAATTGGGCAAAAACCTGTGCCGAATGTCTGAAGGGCAAGGATACGCCTCGTTCGCAGGCGCCGTTAAAAACTCTTCCGGTGGAGGGAACGGTATTCCAGAGATGGAATGTAGACCATCTTGGACTCCCGGAGTGTGACGGTTTCAAGTACGTAATGGTTCTCGTGGATAGTTTTTCGCTGTTTTCAATTTTGATACCAACAAAAACTACAGGGGCAGAGGAAACAGCTAGATTGCTTTTTGACAATTTGTTCATGGTCTATGGATGCAAGCGTCTGCTTAGTGATAGAGGCTCAGCATTTAGATCTAAGCTGGTTACCGAATTATGTCGACTACTCGGTGTGAAGCAATTGTTTACGTCACCGCGACACCCTCAATCAAACAGCAGGTGTGAGGCCTATAACAAAAATATACTGAACAGTTTGAGAACACGTTGTGAGAGTTATAAAAATTGGCCGGATTTGTTGTCCAGCATTGGTTATACTTTTAGATCTTCTGTGGTTTCTTCGCTTGGCTGCTCACCCTATCGCGTTGTTTTTGGACAGGAGCCGATGACAGCGATTGACAATGTTTTATTACCTTCTCCAAATTTGCCCACAAGTGTGCAAAGTTATTTGCGGAAAATGGAACCTGAGTTTCAACTGTTACGTGAAAGGGTTCGACAGAATCAGTTGGCGGCTAATGTTAAGACGACGGAGAAGCACAATGCTAAAACAACGACAAAAACACCTGGTTTTCAGATAGGAGAGCGTGTATTGCTTTTTAATCCAAGTACGAAAGGTGTGAAGCTTTCTCATAAGGTCAATCCGAAATATGTCGGACCTTATCTTATTATAAATAGGAACACTGAAGGTCACATTTATCAGTTACAGGATTGTCAGTCTAAAAAAGTATTAGGTTCGTGGTTGCATGCAAACAGACTTCGCCATTATGACGTTTCTAGGGACAATTTTTATTCTACTACTGCAGGGTCGGATGCATTGAGTGATACTGACAGCTGCAACGACGGCGGTGCGTCGACCGCTGATGCTATACATCTGCCAGTTGCGAGCGACGGTGCAGTGAGCAGCGATGGTTGTAAACACAGTTCGTCGGCGTCGCGGCAGTCGACGACTAGCACGAGTGCACCTGGGCTTGCTTCACAGCAGTGTACGCAGCCGCGTACACTACCGCAGCAGAATACTGACTTACTGGTTGGCGAGTGGCATGAAATTCAAGGCATTTTACGCCATCGTAAGCGCGGCAATGTTTTTTTTACCAAGTGCGATGGGGAGATGGTTCGACGGAATGGCTTCCGAGTTCCGATATTACTGACGCCGCGATTGACCATTATTGGATGCAGAAGGCCCAAAAGCCTAAGAGACGGCGTAAAAGGAAATATTAGATTTCAGCCGCGGCTCATGACTCGGAATTTATTATTTTTATTTGTTGTTGAAATGAAATACTAAATTGAGCGCTCAATCAATTCGGTCATTTTCGGCTTGTTCTGTTCTTTCTGTAGGACTGAGTCGTGCTGGGGTCATGATATGGTTCCTTGGGCTGTGTCTGTACGTTATGGTGCCGACGATCCAGTGCGAAAAAGTCAGTGATTCGAATATTATGCGTCTAAATTACGGAGTTACTTTCAAACGCATTGATACTATTGACATTGTCACCGATGTGTGGTGGCAAGCGTTTGTTATAAAGCTTCCTGTGATTAATGCATCGATGCTGAATGTTGAACATGTTGACTGTTCACATTTTGGTGATTCTACAGGTTGTTCACATATGATCGATTTGATCAGGTTTCTTTACAATGTGAGTGGGAAGTCTATGAGGCAAATTGATAGTGCAATACAGCATATTCATAGATTATTACCCGAACTGTCACGAGAAGACGGTGACAGGACAGATGGACGTGCTCCGCGCGGATTATTTGACTTCTTTGGCGAAATTCAACATGGTTTGTTCGGTTTAGCCCGGGATTCCGATGTCCTTGGTGTGAGGAAAACAGTGGCGGAGTTGGCACGTCGTGAACACACTATGGCGAGTGCATGGTCTCAGGCTGAGGGTCGGTTAGCCAGTTATGGCGCCGTGGTAAATCATCGTTTGGATAACATGAAAGAAATGGTTTCTACACAAAAGCAAGCCATTCACGAATTATATCAGAGTGTAGCTGCAGATATGTCAGCTTCTGCAAGAGCTAGTTCGCTATTAGCTCGAGCATTTGGCCGTGCAGAAGACTTTGTGATTCTCTTGAACTCGTTAAATGAACTTCAGAATGGTCTTGAACTGTTAAGTCACGGATTGCTAAGTCCTAGTGTAGTTTCCCCCGGGGATATTCACAGGGCTTTGTCCGCGATAGACGCAAGTCTTCGTCAAATGCCAGGCGTTGAGCTACGAATTTTGCGTCCCCGAGTTCGGTCGTACTACAAAATGCATAACTATATAATTACACGTGACGGAAACAACATTGTTTTGCATTTGGCTATACCGTTGGGGGTTCTCCCGACGCCTTTGTATCTCTACAAAATTCAAACGTTTCCTTTGATGATTCCAAACAGTGCTGAACATGCTACGATTCTGACAGATATCCCGAGATTTTTAGCTTTTCACCCCGAATCATCATACTTTCTGGAATTTGATGCACTCCCCACCGTGTCACCGACCAAATTATTATTTCTGGAAGAGGCGCATGATGCAGTATCAGCTGCTTTCCAGGTTGCAGCGCAGCCTAGTTGTGCGTTGCTTATACTGCGCAATGAGGTAAACAATGTACCTCGCCAGTGTCGCTTTGCTGTTGTAACGCATGCGGTCAAGCCACAGGTTTTGAGTTTAGACAGACATCATATTCTCTTGACTAGCATTTCGCATGCCAGAATTCGGTGCCAAAACGGTTCGGAACATAACGTAAGTTGCGAGGCCACGTGCCGCGTTACACTTCCGTGCCGATGCGGATTGGTAAGTGGTTCTATTTTTGTCCCTGGTAGGCAGGAGGGATGCTTCGATATGCACAGGAAACCGGTTGTACTGCATAATGTTAACCTTGCAGTACTTCAGCATTTCTTCGCAGAGTCTCAGTTGTCTGAAATTTATGGGAACTCACTTCTAGAAAATCCTATGAACGTTATTATACCCAAACTGAAAATGTTCGAAGCCGACTTTTCAGATGAATTAGAACGCGACAAACAGGCGCGTTTTGACCTTGCGAAAATTGTGAACCTGACGAGAAATGATCAAACTGCGTATGCCTCGCTTGCTCACTCTATGGTTAATGATTGGTCGTCGTATGCTAGTGGCGAATTTGAACAAAATTTCTCACTCTTTAGTTGGAAGTCGTGGGGATTTGTTCTGGTTGCTGTTTTGTCGGTTCTCAGTTTTGGAATGGCTGTGCTTTTGACTTATAAATTGAAGCTGTTGGCGGCCTCAGTGACTGCCATGTCTTTGGTGCCGCGTGTTCATTCAATCCCAAGTGAACTGATCTATGTTTCTTCCACAGTTACCCCGGCAAATCAGACGAACATATTTCAATTTGTCTCTGTTCCGGTGGATTTTACCCTGGATGTCACGGTTATATTATTGTTGATTGTTATTGTGCTGGTTGTGCTGATCAAAGGTTTTAAACGGCGTCAGCAGTCCCGTTATCAATTTGACCTAGTTATGCAGATTGGTTGTGGCAATTCGGGTTGTGAGGTTTGGATTAAATCACTGCAGTTGGAACCTGATTTTTACCGCTTTTCGGCATCTAACTTCGTTCAATCGTTACAGGTCNACGGTTGTCTGTGGCCTCGTTTGCTTATTCGTTGGACTACNTTGGACATTTTCTCGTNNATCACTAATGAACACTATACCTTGCCAATGTCTGTCCGTCTAAACTGGCGCCAGGCTTCCTTTCTTCGGAAGGTACTTCGTAAATCATTTTGGTGCGTTTTGGTTTCGAAAGGTCCGAATGGTTCGTCTTTGGTTTCGGTCACCCCTTTCCCCAATAGTGGACCTGATCTACCGACTACCGGACATATTAAATTCTCCGACTTAAAGCCGAATGCCTCTGCCCCTGCATTGTATCCTATGGAGGATCTTGCACAGTTCACTTAGGAGGATACCTGAGTTTGATGATTGACGCTTATTCAAATTTTGGGATTTTGATTTATGATCCGTCTACGTTGTGATTGTTTGCTTTTCCCTAGATAGTGATATCTTGTGATTCATGTAATCTGCCGTCGAAGTGTGTGCGTGTTTTATTCAGTTTTCGTCCTCGCTACAGCTCAATCGACTTCGGAGACATCTTCTGCACACATTCGTGCAGGCATGCAACTACTTGCAGCGACCCGCTATGGCCGACGCTTTGCAGGCTAACGTCTCCGGAGTCCGAACGTTGATTTCTACTTGCCCATCTGTAGCGTGCGTTGATTGTTTTTTTTTGGAGCTATTTGGTGCCCGTGTCTGGCAAATAGCTACCAGCTTATTCTTCTTTTTGTTGATATTCTGTTTTTGTATGCAGATTTCTGACAAATTATTTATCGTCAGAACGATGATTTCGATGCTTACAGAACTTTGAACATTTATTTCTCGTAATTAGTTTTTTTTCAGAAATACTTTTACGTCATGTAATTGAAATGCGTTGTAACTGTTAACTGTCAAGACTTGATTTATTGAAACTTTGATTTAGTCTCTTTAAGATGTCCAGAGGACACTACTATAGTTCAGAATAAGGTTTATATATTGTGATTGCTTATTACTATTTTGGAGCGATGCTGATTCGACCCTCTGCGGATCTCTTGTTTACTTAATTACTTGTATGATATATCTCAGACATTATATCGAACATTAAGCGTGCTTATTAATGACTGTGACATTGCGTTATATTTTGATACTAAATTGACTCATGACT
>JGI26658J51805_10000218_pt1 | contig 9172 bp, 8 predicted proteins | sample WorMetHERISLAND2_3_FD_51805 | JGI IMG/M metagenome (IMG submission 51805)
TTCCTGATGACGCCGGGGCCGACCAACATCCCCGCTCGCGTCCAGAACGCCATGAGCCAGCCGGCCATGGAATATGCCGGGCCGGATTTCCTGGAGCTGTCCTATGGCGTTCACGACGACATCAAGGCGCTGTTCAAGACCACCAACGAGGTCTTCATCTATGCCGCCAATGGCCACGGCGCTTGGGAAGCGGCGCTCAGCAAAACGCTCTCAAAGGGCGACACCGTCCTGGTACCGGAGACCGGGCAGTTCTCGCTCTCATGGTCGGCCATGGCCGAGAGCCTGGGGCTCAACAGCGTCTATTTGGAGAACGACTGGCGCCACGCCATCGATCCGAACGAGGTCGAGGAAAAACTGCGCGCCGACAGCGACCATGCCATCAAGGCCGTGCTCATGGTCCACACCGACACCGCCACCGGCATCACCAGCGACGTCGCCGCGGTCAGGAAGGCCATGGACGCAGCCGGCCACCCGGCACTCTTGATGGTCGACTGCATCGCGTCGCTCGTCACCACCGATTTCCGCATGGACGAGTGGAGCGTCGACGTCTGCGTCGCCGCCGCCCAGAAGGGCATCATGATGGCGCCGGGTCTGAGTTTCACAGCGGCCAGCGACAAAGCCCGGAAGATCGGCGAGACCTCGGACCTGCCCCGCAATTATTGGGACTGGCGGTCGCGTCGCGGCAAGATCCACTACACCTGGTACTGCGGCACCGGGCCGGTCAACATGATCTACGGGCTCCGCGAAGCCATCGACATGATCACCGAGGAGGGCCTGGAGAACGCCTTCGAGCGCCACCACCGCCTGGCCTCCGCCGTGCGCGCGGCGATCAACGTCTGGGCCGAAGGGGGCGCGCTGGAGCTCAACGCCCTCGACCAGGCCGACGCCGCCAACGGCACCAGCACCATCCTGGTCGACGAGACCGTGGAGACCACGGCGCTGCACGATTTCTGCCGCGAGCGCTTCAACGTGTCGCTGGGCTTCGGCCTCGGGCGCATGGGCGGCAAGGCCTTTCGCATCGGCCACATGGGCCACGTCAACGAACCCATGGTCCTGGGCGCGCTCGGCAGTGTCGAGGCGGCGCTCCGCATCCTCGGCATCCCGCACGGCGAAGGCGGGGTCATGGCCGCCGTCGAGAGCCTGGGTGCGGCCTTGCGCTCGGACGGCAGTGTGGAGCGGGCGGCGCAGTAAGGTGTGGGCTTTTCGCCCCGTCTCGCCGTGGCCAGCGGGTTGCTTGCGCTCCTGCTTTGGCTTCCGACAACGGCAACCGCCGACGACACTTGTGTCTATGAAAAAGCGGTATGCGCCGCGCGCGATGCCGTCTTCCGCCTATCCGCCTTCGATCCCTTGGCCAGCGCCGTCCGCATCGGCGCCGATCTCCTGGTCACCACGCGCCACTCCGTCGCCGACGCTACGACGGCCCGGGTTTTCACCGCCGAGGGAAAGACCCTGACCGCCGAAGTCCTGCCCAGCGGCTATGAGGGCGATCTGGTCTTGTTGCGCGTCCCGGACCTGCCGGATGGCCCGGTGCTGGAACCGCAAGCCCTGCGCCCGGAGGGGCCGCTTTGCACGGTCGGCACCGATGTGCGGACCCGCGAAGCCACGGTCTATGCGCCGGGTGCGCTCCTGTTCGCCCCGGCCGACGGTTTTCCCCTGGCCCGCATCCACCATGGCGCCCATAGCCAGCCCGGCACCAGCGGCGGCGCACTGGTCGACGCAGACGGCCGATGGGTCGGCATCGTGACGTCGGGCGGCGAAGGCCGTTACGAGGCCATTCCGGCCATAGCCCTGGAGGCGCTGCGCGCCGCCGCCGGTGACGAGCACGCCGCGGCCAGTGCCGAGACCGGTGCCGCCGTCCGGGTTTGCGTGACGCTATTGGAGGACCTCCGGCACCAGCGGGCCCGGCGTCTGGAGGACGAGCGGGCCAAGGCGCTGACGACCTCGTGCCGGCGCAGCGGCAACCGCCAACTGCTCGATCTCGCCGCCCAGACCCTGGGCCGCAAGGGCCGCGCCGAGGAGTCCGTCGCCCTGTTCGAAGAGGCGCTCGAGGAAGACCCCCATGCCATCAACGCCCGCATCGGCCTCGCCGTCAGCCTGGCCCTGGCCCGGCGCCACGAAGGCGCCGTCCCGCATCTGCGCTGGCTCATGGACGGCGGTATCGAGGATGTTCAGGTGCTGCGCCTGGCCATCCAGGCCGGCGTCTGGGGCGACGACGAGGCCCTGGCCCGGCGCGCCCTTGAGCGGATCGAGACGGTCAATCCGCAGATGGCACCGACGGCCCGGCGTTTCGTCGACAACCCTCCGCCCAAACCCCAGCCCCGGCCCCAACCCCGGACGCATTGATCCTTTGCTTTCAGTCCGCCGCCGGGTTCGACAGCCAGCCGGCGCTGACCACCGGGCGGCCCCGCATCAGCGGCGGCACGGCGCGGGCCAGGATGGCCGCCTTTAGTTCCGCCGCCGTCCACGAAGGGTTGCGTGCCTTGAGCCGGGCCGCCAGGGCGGCAACCCGCGGTACCGCGAAACTGGAGCCCGACGCCTTGCCGGCGGCACCCCGGTTGGCTCCTTCGGCAAGGCGCCCGAAATCGTCGGACGACGTCACCACCAACATGTTGGGCAGTCCGAAGGCGGCCGGGTAGAGTGGCTCGTGATCGATGTCGAGGCCGTCGTCGCCGGCCGAGACGATGAACAGCATGTCACCGTGCCGCAGCGCCGCCTGCAGGAAACCATGCCAGTCGTCGGCCCGGCGGCTGCCCATGGGCACCGCCATGATGGTGACACCGGCGTCCGCCGCCGCCTCGATGAGGTCGGCCATGCGCCCCATATGGGGCCGGGGATAGCGGTAGGGGACCAGGCTCGCCGCCGGGGCTTCGCGGAGCAGGATGCTGGCGACGGCCGTGCCGTGGTGGAGCGGGAAGAACGGATTGGGCACCGGGCTCATGTCGAAGGGGCGCGGATCGTCGTCCCAATAGTCCCAGCCGAGACTTTGCCCGTCTGCGTCGCGGGCCAAGCGTGCCGCGATCTCGGGCAATCGGTAATTGACCCCGCTGTCGATCTGACCGACCCGCACGCCGCCGAAATCGGCCCCCGGCGGCACGCCCGGATTGAGATCGACGGGCGTCCCGGTAGCGTTGAGGTCCGCGTCGAGGTCGAGCAGCCGCGCCGGTTTGCCCGCCTCGTCGTACCGGAGCGCCCGCGCCGTCGTCGGCCGGCAATCACCGCCCACCCGCAGCGTTATCACCGGCTTCAAGACAGCGGCGACGGGAACCTGCAGGCGAAGCTCCACGTAATCGACCGCACCGCCACGCGATTGTTCCGTCAGTGTCAACCGCCCACGTTCGGGGTCGCTCACCACCGCCCGCCGGCGAGACGAGCCCGCGCCCGTGTCCGCTTCCAGGGCCGCGTATCCAAGGCGACCGGCCAGGGTTTCGCCGGCGCCCAAACCGTCCGGACAGACCAAGACCAGCACCCGGCGGACCTCGGCTCGGGCGATGTCCAACCTGTGGTCGGCTCGCGCCTCGGAACCCGCCGCGACGATGACTGAGCCGAGAACGGCGAGGACGACCCAGCCCCGTCTAGTCCTCCGCATAGGGTATCCAGTTGTACATCGCCAGCCCGCCGTCCACCGGCAGGGTGGTGCCGGTGACGTAACCCGAGAACCGGTTCGACAGCAGGGCCATAGCCGGCCCCACCAGGTCGGCGGCGCGGCCGACCCGGCCCATGGGGATCATGGCGGCGAACTCCTCGGTGACGTTGGTGTTGCCCCCGCCGGGGAGCGCGCCGGGTGCGATGGCGTTGACCCGGATGCCAAAAGGCGCTAGGTCGCGGGCCAGTTCCCTCATGACCATGGTCATCGCTGCCTTCGAGGCCGAGTAGTGCGGCAGGTTGCGCGGCGTCCCGGCATGGAGAGACGTGATGTAGAGCATGCGCCCTTCCACCCCGCCGTCGACCATGCGCCGGCCCAACTCGCGCCCGAGCAGGAAGGCCGAGCGCAGGCCCACGTTGACCATGGCGTCGAAGGTCTCCTCGCTGATCTGGCGGGGTGTATCCGCTTCATGGCGCGGCGGGCAGGCGGAATGGACGAAGATGGACGGCAGGCGCTCGTCGATGGCCGGCAGCAGATCGCGCCAGCCGTCCGGGACCGAAAGATCGACGGTCAGCTCCCGGCACACCCCGCCGCCATCGCGGATCGCCGCCGCCGTCTCGCCGTTGCGCTCGGCATCGATGTCGGCCAGCAGCACCTCGGCCCCCGCAGCCGCCAGGCCGATGGCGAGGCCCTGGCCGATGTTTGACGCGCTGCCCGTGACCAGGGCAACCTCGCCGGCGAACAGGTTCAGGCCGCTCTGCGTTTCCGATAGTTCCATGAATACTGCCCCCCTAACGGGTTCCCGCCGTCGGCTGAAACCTGCGAATGATATCGCTATGGGGCCGACGTTGGTCAACCTCGGATACGGCACGGATTTGTTGGCGACGCCTCGATCAGGAGCGGAACGGCGGCCGGTATGGTCCGGTGAGACAATCCCCCGATCAGATTGGCACGACGGCGGAGTTGCCATTCGCCTGACCGCCGGGTTTCAGCGGGCATGATTGGGAAGCGGGCGAAACTGTAGATTGTAATGTTATTGTGAGATTTTTACTCCTTAAATTGTAATTCCGTTCGCATTCCCGGCGCCGAAGCGCTAAAATCCGCCAACGTATGCGAGTTGGAAACAGCGGCGATGGAAACACGCGAGCCCGTTGACCGAATCACCTTAAGCGAACTGTCACGCCCGTTCTGGNTACTGTTCGCCTTTAGCTTCGCCGGCATACTGGCGCTCGCCGGACTGTTGTCGGTGGCGCTGAACNGGAACGCCATACAGTCGTCCGAGCAGGTGTTCGAATCGGCAATGTCCAACCGCATCAACCGGCTGTCCACGCTGACCCAGGAATACGGGTACTGGGACGAGGCCGTTGCCAATCTGGTCAAGGGCTACGATCCCACGTGGATCGACAGCACTTTCGACGCCTACATCTTCGAGACTCTCGGCGTTCATGCGGTGTACGTCGTCGACGGCAATAACGCGCCGGTCGTCAGCATCTTCGAGGACGTTATGGGTGACGTGAACGCGATCGCTACGTTCGGCAAACCGATGGCGGACCTGATCCGCGATGCGCGCGCGACGGAAGACAACGAGCCCCCTGTCCCGACGGCTGGGATCGTCGCTGCCGATGGGGCCTATTTCCTGGCCGTGGCGATCCGCATGACGACCTACGATGACGAGGGCGATACCANCACCGACCACGTGATGGCATTCGTCGAAGCCATCGATCAGGACGCTCTCTCGGCCATCGCGTCGAATTTTATGCTGCCGGGCTTGACGATCGCGGATACGGCGCCGCAAACGTGGCAAGCCGGAACGCCGGTTCGGCTCTACGCCGGTCTCGACGATCGGTATTTCGTGTGGCAGCCCGAACTCCCCGGTTTCAAGATTTTACCGGCGATGATCGCCGGCATCCTGGTCGCCTTCCTCATCATGATGGCAACGGCAATCGCCTTTATGCGCCGCGGCAACCGGGTGATTAGCCTGCTGGCCGATGCCGATGCCCAGGCCAAAGCCGACGCCGCCAATCGGGCAAAATCGGAGTTCCTGCGAAACGTCACCCACGAACTTCGCACACCCTTGAACGCCATCGTCGGGTTTGCCGACATCATCAGCAAGGAGTCGTTCGGCACGATCGACAATGAGAAGTACGTCGAATACGCCTGCGATATCCGGTCCGCCGGCGACCACGGCTTGGCCGTTGTCGATGACCTGCTCGACCTTGAAAAGATCGAGGCCGGAGAGATGGCCTACGATTACTCGACGTTCGGTGCATTGGAAATTGTCGAAGAGGCCATGAATTATGTACGCCAGATCGCGGCGNAGAAATCCATTGCGCTGGCTCTTGACGACACCGGGGCCCTGCCGCATGTCCGTTCGGACCGGCGGATACTGCGCCAGATGCTGATGAACCTCCTCAGCAACGCTGTTAAGTTCACGCCGGTCGACGGAAACGTGACCTGCCGGGTCTATCGCTCTAATGACGCCGAGGTCGCGATCGAAGTGCGCGACACGGGAAAGAGGTTGACCTCGGATCAGATACGAACGGTCCTCGAGCCCTTTGGCCAGGTTCGAAGTTCCGAGGGCAAGGACTATCGCGGAACCGGCCTCGGATTGCCGCTCACAAAGAAACTTACGGAGGGCCTGGGCGGCACCTTCCGCTTCGAGAGCGTTCTCGGCGAAGGCACGACGGCGACAATCGTTCTGCCCGGCGACGGCTGAGCACGACACTGGCTGAGCATTTTGCCCGCCGACTCCGACCCGACGACCGCCACCTGACATCGCCGCTGCCGGCCCCTATAATCCCGACGCACCCCGGTTTCCCGACAGCAGGCTTCGCCCCGCCGTGACCAAAACCCTGTTCGCTCTCGTCTTCATCCTGCTTCTTGCCGTCGACGTGCGGGCCGACGAGAGGAGGGAAATCAGCCTGTCCTCGGGGACAGACCTGATCTACACCGCCTTCGAAGGCGGCAGCCGCACGCTGATCATCTGGATTCACTCTGGGCGCGGCGNCAGCCCGGAAATGGCCGAGAGTGCTTCGCACATCGCCCGTGCCGGCTTCGACCTGTGGGCGCTCGATCTCCACAGCACCTATATGGAGCCGCCGGGGCGGACCAGCCTGGACAGGTTCGATCCAGACGACATCTATCAACTCATGCGGGCGGCCAGGAAGCGGGGATATGAGAGGGTCGTGCTCAGCGCCGTCAACCGCGGCGCCATCCTGGCGCTCCGCGCCGGCCGCAAGTGGCAGCTGGAACATCCCCGGGACCACAGTTTCCCCGGCTACATTTTCCTGCACCCCCACCTGATCGACGGTGCCGTGGAAATCGGCGAGGACGCGGCCTATCTGCCGATCGCGCGGGCCGTCAACAAACCGGTGTTCATCCTGCAGCCGGAATTCGCCACAAAGTTCCTGCGCCGCGACCAGGTGGCGCGGCAATTAAGAACGGGCGGCGCGGTGATCAAACAGGTGACCATGGAAAACGTCGTCGCNGGTTTTCATGCGCGGCCCAAGGANCACCCGACCGACGATGATCTGGCCATGCGCGCCGAGATGGGCCGATTGTTCAGTGAGGGCGTCGATTTCCTGGCGGCCGCCGATCAGCCCGACAAGGCGGCCCCCCTGGCCGGTGAAAAGACCGCGAAAACCACCGCGAAGCCCGATGCCCGTTCCCTGCACCCTTTCGTCGGGGACCCGGTCCCGCCCGCCCTGACGCTCGCCGATATCGACGGCCGGCCCTATGACTTGAACGCCTACAAGGGCCAGGTTGTCCTAGTCAATTTCTGGGCGACCTGGTGTGGGCCCTGCATCAAGGAAATCCCGTCTCTCAACAACCTCGTCGAGAAGATGCAGGGCAGGGATTTCCAGCTGCTCTCCGTCGACATCAAGGAACCGGCCGGGCGCGTCCGCTCCTTTCTCAAACGCCTGAAACTGGAGCCCGGCTTTCCCATCCTGATGGACCGCAACGGAGAGGTGTCGAAAGCCTGGAAGGTCTATGCCTACCCGTCGACCTTCCTGATCGACAGGACCGGCACCATCCGCTACGCCAAAAGCGGCGCCCTGGAATGGGACGAACAAGAGGTGATCGACACCATCGCCTCGCTTTTTTAAGCCGTCCGCCGGCGGACGTCGTCAGGGGTGTCCCGGCGCGGGTTTCGGGGTCGCCTGCCGTATTGATATTGATACATTCCTGTTGATGTGGCGTATTATTTTTGATACGCTTGACCATGGCGGCGGACGACAAACGAAAGACCCTGCGAGCCTTCTTCTACCGCTCGCCGAGCGGGTCCGAACCGGTCCGCGACGCGCTGATGAAGCTCGACCGGGACGACCGAAGGGCCATTGGAACCGACGTCAAGGATGTGGAATTCGCCTGGCCCATCGGCATGCCGCTTTGCCGCAAGGTCGGTGGTCTTTGGGAGGTCCGCTCCAGCCTGTCCGGCAACCGGATCTACAGGGTGCTATTCAACGTCGACGGAGAGATCATGGTCCTGCTGCACGGCTTCATGAAAAAGACGCAAAAGACCCCGAAAAAGGACATCGATACCGCCGAGGCCCGGTGGAAGGACTACAAGGCGCAACAGAGAAAACACGGATGATGGTGATATGAAAAACCCAGCCCTCGGCTCATCGTTTGACGACTTCCTCGAACGGGACGGTTTGCTCGAAGAGGTCACGGAAGAAGCGGCGAAGCGTGTCCTGGCGCGGTCCATGGCGGCCATGATCGAACGCTCCGGGAAGTCGAAAACCGAGATCGCCGCCGCGATGGGTACGTCGCGAAGCCAGGTCAACCGCCTGCTCGACGAAAATGACACCGGCGTGACGCTTCATACCATCATGGCGGCCGCCCATGCTGCCGGGGGGCGGGTGCGGATTACCGTAGAAACGGCGGATGACGACTTATCGTAATCGCGCCAACAATCGTTAGGGGTAAACCACCCCAAACCCAGACGCCCGTTCCCTGCACCCCTTCGTCGGCGACCCGCTCCCGCCGGCCCTGGCGCTCGCGGATATCGACGGCCGGCCCTATGACTTGAACGCCTACAAGGGCCAGGTCGTCCTGGTCAATTTCTGGACGACCTGGTGTGGGCCCTGCATCAAGGAAATCCCCTCTCTCAACAACCTCGTCGAGAAGATGCAGGGCAGGGATTTCCAACTGCTCTCCGTCGACATCAAGGAACCGGCGAGGCCGTCCGGTCCTTTCTCAAACGCCTGAAACTGGAGCCCGGCTTTCCCATCTTGTTGGACGGGAACGGAGAGGCGTCGAAAGCGTGGAAGGTCTACGCCTACCCGTCGACCTTCCTGATCGACAGGACCGGCACCATCCGCTACGCCAAAAGCGGCGCCTTGGAATGGGACGAACAAGAGGTGATCGATACCATCGTCTCGCTTTTTTAAGCCGGCCGCCGGCGGACGTTGTCGGCGGGACGATGACGGGAAGTATCCCAGGGACCGACCAAAGCCCACAAGGGCCGTTATTTCGAGGCCCGTTCCGGCCGGGTGTTTTCCGCAATTGCGAAGAATCGGTGCTTGACTCTTTTAGCCGCAAACATATTATGGGCAATTGTTAAGAATGAATATCAATATTATTTAT
>JGI26658J51805_10000226_pt1 | contig 9052 bp, 8 predicted proteins | sample WorMetHERISLAND2_3_FD_51805 | JGI IMG/M metagenome (IMG submission 51805)
CATCTCCAGTTCCGTCTGCTGGGGTGAGCGGTTTTTAAGCATCCCACATTGAATCAAAAGCCCCCGCCAAAGGCGAGGACTTTGTCAGCGGTCTGGGCCGCGCGATACGCGGCCCTTCCTTTTGGGTCTTGAGCGATTGGGCTGGCTTAGAAGCCCATGCCGCCCATGTCGCCCATGCCGCCGCCCGGGGGCATGGCCGGCTCTTTCTTCTCCGGCTTCTCGGCAACCATGGCTTCCGTGGTGATCAGGAGACCGGCCACGGAAGAGGCGTCCTGAAGCGCCGTGCGCACGACCTTGGTCGGATCGATGATGCCGGCCTTGACCATGTCCGTGTATTCACCGGTCTGGGCGTTGAAGCCGTGGTTCTTATCCTTCTGCTCCAACAGCTTGCCGGCGACGACGGCCCCGTCGGACCCGGCGTTCTCGGCGATCTGACGGATCGGCGATTGCAGGGCACGGCGCACGATGTCGATGCCGACGCGCTGATCGTCGTTGCCCGGCTCGGTCTTCTCGAGGACCTTGGCGGCATACAGAAGCGCCGCGCCGCCACCGGCGACGACACCTTCCTCGACCGCGGCGCGGGTGGCGTGCAGAGCATCGTCGACCCGGTCCTTGCGTTCCTTAACCTCGATCTCGGTGGCACCGCCGACGCGGATCACGGCAACGCCGCCGGCCAGCTTGGCGAGACGCTCCTGGAGCTTCTCACNGTCGTAGTCCGACGTGGTTTCCTCGACCTGCTGGCGGATCTGACCGCAGCGGGCCTGGATGTCCTTCTTCTTGCCAGCACCCTCGACGATGGTCGTCTCTTCCTTGGTGATGGCCACCTTCTTGGCGGTGCCGAGCATGTCCATGGTGACGTTCTCGAGCTTGATGCCGAGGTCTTCCGAGATCACCTGGCCATCGGTCAGGATGGCGATGTCTTCGAGCATGGCTTTGCGACGGTCACCGAAGCCAGGCGCCTTGACGGCGGCGACCTTCATGCCGCCGCGCAGCTTGTTGACGACCAGCGTCGCCAGCGCCTCGCCTTCGATGTCCTCGGCGATGATCAGCAACGGACGACCGGACTGGACGATCTGTTCGAGGATCGGCAGCAGCGGCTGCAGGCCGGAGAGCTTCTTCTCGTGGATGAGAATGAAGGGGGTCTCCATATCGCAGGTCATCTTTTCGGCGTTGGTCACGAAGTAGGGCGACGTGTAGCCGCGGTCGAACTGCATGCCCTCGACGACGTCGAGCTCGGTATTGAGGCCTTTCGCCTCCTCGACCGTGATGACGCCTTCGTTGCCGACGCGCTCCATGGCCTGAGCGATCATCTCGCCGACCTCGGTGTCGCCGTTGGCGGAGATGGTGCCGACCTGGGCGATCTCGGCCGAGGTCGAAACCTTACGCGAGGCCTTGTGCAGGGCGCCGACGACATCGACGACGGCGAGGTCGACGCCGCGCTTGAGGTCCATCGGGTTCATGCCGGCGGCCACCGCCTTGGCGCCTTCCTTGACGATGGAATGCGCCAGAACGGTCGCCGTCGTGGTACCGTCGCCGGCTTCGTCGGCGGTCCGGGAAGCGACTTCGCGGACCATCTGGGCGCCCATGTTCTCGAACTTATCGGAAAGCTCGATGTCCTTGGCGACGGTGACGCCGTCCTTGGTGATGCGCGGCGCACCGAAGGCCTTGTCGAGGACGACGTTGCGGCCTTTCGGGCCGAGGGTCACCTTGACCGCGTCGGCCAGAATGTCGACGCCGGCGAGCATGCGCGCGCGGGCATCGGTCGAAAATTTAACTTCTTTAGCAGCCATTGTATCTCGTCTCCGTTACTCGATGATGCCGAGGATGTCGGATTCCTTCATGATCAACAGGTCTTCCCCGTCGACCTTGACTTCCGTGCCCGACCATTTGCCGAACAGGATGCGGTCACCCTGCTTGACGTCCAGCGGCGTGACTTTGCCGTCTTCGGCGCGCGCGCCGGTACCGGCGGCGACGACCTTGCCTTCCATCGGCTTTTCCTGTGCCGTATCGGGCAGGATGATGCCCCCGGCGGTTTTCTCTTCCTGTTCCACGCGTTTCACCAACACGCGGTCATGAAGCGGCCTGAATTTCATAGTTCGCTCTCCGTGAACTCGTTGAAAAATCTGTAATAATTAGGAGCTGTTAGCACTCATCCCAATTGAGTGCCAGGGATTTAGGGTGGTTCCCGCATCTTGTCAAGCGATGGCACCGGATTTTTTCGATTCTCCTCGGCGCCCGGATCAGGTCGGCGGACGCGGCCAGCGCCCAAGCACGGTCCAACCCTGGTCGCCGGAACGGCGCAGGAGATAAGATGCCGTCGGGTCGAGCGCCTGACCGAACACCCCTTCGGCCTCCGGCGCCATCGAATGGACGATAATCAGCGTCACGTCCGGATTCTTGACCACCGATCGGACGATCTTCGCCTTTTCGGCATGAAAGGCGCTCAAATAACCGACCAGTCGCGCACGGCTGGCCAGTTCATACCCCGTGATCACCCCCGATTCTCCCGATCCGGTCGGATCCAAGACGTAAACCCCGTCGGCGCTCGCCACCTGTTCGGCAACGGCAGCGCCGACGGCCCGGAAATGGCGGATCATCGGCGAGGTGTCGAATCGGATTTTGTGGGCAAAGGCGACAGGCGCAACCAGGATAAGGATGACCGGTAGCCAGGCGATACGGTCGACCGACACCCAGCCGGCCAGACGGGTTCGCCACAAGGTCGCGCCGCCGTAGGCGATAAAGCCGACGACGAGCATGCCGAGGTGCATGTTGTAGCGCCAGTACGAATAGACGCGCGGCGGATCGCTCTCGCTGAACACCGCCACGTAAACGAAGAGCAAGAAGGCGTTGTAGCTGAGAACCACGGCGGCGGTGAGCGCGGCGAACCGGTCGAAGGCGGACCGGTTTCTCAGGAATCCGCGGATTCCGAGGACGACGATCGCCGCCACCATCGCCAGGTAGAGGCCCTTCTTGGCAAGGACCGTAAGCATCGCCAGGAGAATCTTGGGAATGAGAAGGATCGTCCAGTCTTCGTAGGGCCGGATACTGAGCTCACCGCTCGCCAGTTCCAGGTTCACGTGATAACGCCAGGCTAAATATATAGCCAGCGGCGGCACCAGCACCATCGGCAGGAGCTTGACGACGTCGAGCGCCCGAATCCGCGGATCGCGAAGCGCGACCAGGATCACGGCAGCGACGACGAGCACCATCAGAACCAGCGTCGACTGTTTGAGGTTGACCAGAACCAAAAATATGCCGCCCATTTGCCAAGCCAGGCGGCGGGCGGACCTATCGTCGTCTTCGCCCAAGGCCTCGAGCATGAACCAACCGAGCACGGCCGCCATCGCGGTTGTGACCGCCGAGGCGGTATCGGCATAGGCGGTCAATACAACTTTCTGGGCGAAGGTCGGATTGGCCAGCGATACGAGCAAGCCGGCGAGCGCGATCAGGGCCCAAGGCGCGCGGCCGTCAAGATCGTCCCTATCCAACCCACGAACAATGAGACGGAGAACCAAGAGGGCGAAACCCGTCAACAGGAAGACATTGAAGAGTGCGCCGGCGTTTTCGAGAAACACGCCTGACAGGCGCGACGCCAGGTAATTGACCAAGTGCCAGCTATAGGGATAAGCGACCAAAGCTTGGCCGGGCAGCTCGCTGTCCCGGGTCGGGAAGGCGTCGCTCTCGATCAGGTACTGGGGAATGATCAGCCACGTCGAGAACTCGTCCCATTGCGAGCCACGCATGGCGGAAACGAGCATCAGCAGGGGTCCGAACAGCAACACGAGCTTGAAGAAATCGACCGACAGGAAGCGTTGTTCGCGGCGCCAAACGAAACGGCCGGCGAACACGGCGAAGCCGGCACAGACCAGGGCCGAATAGGTGAAGGGGACGGTAAAAAAGACTCCGCCTATGGTGACGACCAGGCTGACCACCGCCCAGAAACCGACCCACACGGCGAGGACCGCGAGAAACGACTGGATTTGGGCCGGGTTTTCGAAGAAGTAGCCGAAATATCGGGTGGCGATTTCCATGCGGAATCCAGGAAGGTTGGTCAACGCGGCGCAAACCTAGAGAGCGTACCGGCAATTTGCCAGTCGATTTTTTCGCTACCGACCACGCATNGCCGCGGAGCCGGCGTCGCGTTTCCCGGATGATCGCGCTCAGCGGCGATCGCCGATTCCCGGATGGTCGATCATGGTTTGCGCCGTCCAAATGGCGACCGTTCGCTGGCGGAAGGTGTAGGTAGCAACGGGATCGGCTTGATCGGGCAAATTATCGTAATAAGCGACGATGCGGCCGTTGGGGTGCGCCTTCAAGAACCGCTCCTGGTCATCTTGCAACACGCCCGTGACCGCGATCGGTTTTTCGAGGCGGCCGAGAAAATGGTATTGGCCATGGTACTTGCCGAAATTTGCCAACGGGGCACCGCCGTTTTCGAGCTCCTTCAGGTGCCGGGCGATCGGGCGCAGGTTGTAGACCGAATTCAGAACCGGCTCCGCCGCCAGGTGCACGGCGACGACCGTGACCACCGGGAGCAGAGCGACGAGCGGCAAGCCGCGTTCGGCGGTCGGCCAGCCCCGCAGCAGAATCCAGAGCCCGACCGCCAAGGGCATAACACCCCACCCCCCTTCCAACAGCGGGAACCAGGCCGGCAACCTCCATGGCAGGGCCACGAATTCGGCGGCGATCATCACCAATCCGAGCATGGCGCCAAGCCCCCCGATGAGAAGGCGGTCCAGCGGCGTCGAACGATCCGCCAACTGGCTGTTCGACAGCCAACGGGCCAGCAACAGGGCGACGGCGGGGAACTCGGGCAGCAGGTAATGAAGTTGCTTGCCGCTGATCATCGAAAAGACGGCGAAGGCAACCGCGAACCAGACGGCGCAGAAGCGCTGGCCGAGGTCCCTGCCGGCCCGGCGGAAACCCTGTCCGGCGGCATGCCATAGGCTCGGCCAAAGGACCCACGGCAAAATCAGCCCGGGAAAGACCGCCAGATACCACCACCAGGCCCGCCGGTGGGCAAACGACTCGACCATACGTCCGGCCGATTGTCCCCAGAAGATGGCGTCCCGGTAAACCTCGCCGCCGGCGATGCCGGCGGGAACGGCCCAGGCCAGCGCGATCACCGTGCCGGCGACAACGGCACCCAGGGTTCCGGCGTACCACCTCAGCCAGGTTTGGCGAACTGTTCCACCGTCTTCGGGTTCTCGCCCGCCCCACCATGGCACACTCAACGCCACCGGTAGGACATGAAGGAGAATGGCCGGCCCCTTGGCCAGAACGCCAAGACCGATGGCGATCGCGAGAACGGCGAAACCCTTGAGCCGCTCGCCCCGCCAGGCCGTGAGGATCCCGGAGATTCCGGCCACGGCGAAAAAGGCCAGCATCATGTCGAACATGGTCAGCGTGGTGAACAGCGTCCAGAAACCGCAACCGAACAAGAGCCAGGGCGCATAGGCGGCGGCCCGGTGGTCGTCCGGCCACACTTGCCGCGCCAGGCGGGCCGTAAGGAACAGGCTGCCCAAGGCGAACAGGGGCGCCACAAGCCTTGGTGTCCATTCATTGACCCCGAAGGCCCACCAGCCGGCGTGCATCAGCCAGAACAGCAATGGCGGCTTATGGGAGTATGTGGCGCCGTTGAGATGCGGCACCAGGAAATCGCCGCGCATCCACATCTCCCAGGCGACGGCGAGATAGCGCGTCTCGTCAACCGGCAGCAGCGGACGCGTGATGAGTGCAATACCGACGATGGCAACGGTCAAACCGGTCCACAAGATCCATTGCGGCAGCCGATCACTCACCCTTAGTCTCCGCCGCCGATCTGCTCTTCGACCTCGGCATCCAGATGTTTGCCGTGGCGGTACTGCCGGTAGAGGTGAATACCCAACAGGCTGGAAACGACGAACAGAATGCCGCCGATACCGATCCGGAAAAAGGGATCCACTGCGACGCCACTGCCGACCAAGGCAAAGATCAAGGTCTGCGGTAGATACCCGACCCCGGAACCGGCGAAGAAGGGCGCGGCCGGCACGCTCGACACGCCGGCCGCCAGGTTGGTCGCCAGATTGCTGCCGACCGGCAGGAAGCGGACGAGCAGGGTCATCTGCAGCGGGTTGTCGTGCAGAAACCCGTCGATGGCCCGGACCTTGCCAGGAAAATGACGCGACACCAGCGAACGCCCGAGAAAGCGCGAATAGGAAAAGGCGATGATACAGCCGGTCAGCGTTGCCGCCAGCGCGAGCGCCGTTCCGGCAACGAAACCGAAGGCATAGCCGGACAGGAAGGAGATCAGGTGCCGCGGCAGGCCGACGGCCGTGAACAGCGCCGCCGCCGTGTAGAAAAGCAACTCCCCGGCGACGCCTTTTCCCCTGATGTCGGAATCGATCCAGGCCTTGTCGAAAAGCGAATCGACGCCCGTGGACTTGACGGCGAACCCGATCAGGACCAGCGACCCGATCAGGATCAGCCCCTTGACCAGAGCCTTGAAATTCATCAACCGGCCACCTCGGTGTCCGTCGCCCTTTCGGGCGCGTCATCGGTCGCCGCAACGGGCGCATCGACGGTCGCCGTGTCGGGCGCTTCAACGGTCGCCGAACCGGACTCCGTATCCCGTTTTCCATCGGGAGTGGCCTCCGAGACGACCGGTCGCGAACCGCGCCGCTTCAGCCACATGACGCCCATGAGGTCGACGATGCCGACCCACAGCCGGTCCCAAACCCCGTACTTGGAGGTGCCGCGCTCGCGCGGCCGGTGGTTGACCGGCACCGTCAGGACCCGGCCGCCCTGGCGGATCATCAAGGCCGGTAGGAACCGATGCATATGGTCGAACCGAGGCATGTCGAGGAAAGCCTGTCGGGGAAAGACCTTGAGGCCGCAACCCGTATCCGGGGTGTCGTCGTCGAGCAATCCGGCACGGATGCTGTTGGCCAGGCGAGACGAAAATCGCCTCACCGCGTTGTCGCGCCGCTTCGCTCGATGACCGGCAACCATGGTGTGCTCGGGATCGCCGGGCGCGCGAAATTTCGCCAAAAGGTCCGGTATGTCCGCCGGGTCGTTCTGTCCATCGCCATCGAATGTCGCGATGATCGCGCCTCTTGCCGCCCGGACACCGGTCGCGATCGCCGCACTTTGCCCGCAGCAGACATCGTGCCTCAGGACACGCAGTTCCGGATAGTCGCCTCTGAGCGCGACCAGTTGATCGAAAGTGGCGTCATCGCTGCCGTCGTCGACGTAGACGATCTCGTAGCGTTCCCGGCCCCGGAGCGCGGCGGNGATTTCGCCGATCAGGGGCGCCAGGTTCTCTGTTTCGTTTTTGACCGGAACGACGACCGATAGATCGACGGACGGTGCGCTGGCGGCGGTGGAGTCTTTGGCTGCTTTCATCGGCGCTCGGGCCCGGCACCGTCCGGAGAACGGCAAGGTGGGCGCGGTTGTTCGGTTTCGCGGACCGCTTTTACACCTCCACCGCCGCCATACAAAGCGTTCTTTCGATCCCGGCCCATTATCGGATCTTGCCCTTCCGTCATGGGGTTGCTGCCAAGCGGTCGAGACGCAGGCGATGGCGGGAATCGGTGAGACGGCGCGCCGTCAGGAATACTGCCGTATAAAGTCCGAGCCCGGTACCGCCGGCGATCAGGAACACGATCAGGATCTGGTACTTGACCGCCTCGACCGGTTCGATGCCGGCGAGGATCTGTCCGGTCATCATGCCGGGCAGCGACACGACGCCGGCTGCCGACATCCCGTTGATCGTCGGAATCAGGCCGGCCCGCAGCGATTCACGGATCAATGGGCGCAAGGCCTCCGACGAGTTTTCGCCGAGCGCCAGTCGCGTTTCGATCACCTGGCGCTCGCGTACGGCGCCGGCGACCATACGGTCCAGGCCGATGCTGACGCCGTTCATGGTGTTGCCCAGGATCATGCCCATGATCGGAATGGCGTAGCGCGCATTATACCAGGGGTCCGGTGCGATTTGTGTGGTCAGCGCGAAAACGGTGACGACGGTCCCGGCCGCCAGCATCGACCCGGTCCCAAGGCCGTAGGACCACCAGCCGGCGAGCTTACGTTCCTGGCGGGCCATGGCCTCGTATCCGGCGAAACCGACCATGACGGTGACGGCGAGGCCGGTGAGCAGCGGCGATTGCAGCGAAAACAGGGCCTTCAACACCAGCCCGATCAAGCCGAACTGCACGACCATGCGCGTCGCGGCGATCAGCAGCCGGCGTTCGAGACCGAGGCGCAGGGATATGGACAATCCGGCGTTGACGGCGATCAGGGTCGCCGCCAGAAGGACGTCCGCGTAGGAGAGTTCGATGAAATTCAAGGGACATCCCTCCCTGCACCCGCCGGTTGCCCGTCACGGGCCGTTGCGCCGGCCTTCTCGAGAATGCCGCTCCGCATGGCATAGCGACCGTCGGCCAGCCGGTTCCCCTGCTCGGGATCATGCGTGACGAGAATGACCGAAAGGCCGTCGGCCTGGTATTTTTTCAGGAGTGCCTCGACGGCACCGACGGCCTTTTCGTCGAGCGCCGATGTCGGCTCGTCGAGCAGGATCACCCGCGGTCCCTGGATCAGGGCCCGGACCAGGGCCAGGCGTTGCCGTTCGCCTGTCGACAGGCGTGCGATCTCGGCGTCCAGCGTGTCGGCACCCAAGCCGATTTCGACCATCAGTTCGGCAGCGCGGACGTGATCGGAAAAGTGGGCGCCGGCCCGCTCTGCCCACCATACCGGCTCGGCCGAGACATAGGTGACCTGGCGGCGCCATTCAGGAGCGGGAAAGTGATCGCGTCCACGCCCGTCGAGGGTCAGGTCCCCGTCGTTCGGGTCGAGGTCGGCGACGGCTCGCAGGAGCACGGTCTTTCCCGACCCGGATGCACCCGACACCCAGGCGCATTGGCCATCGGCGAGATCGAGGTCGAGGGCGCGCAACAGGACCGTATCGCCGCCGTCATCTGATCGCTCTAGGTCCTGTTGACAGTTAACGGACTATTCATGGTTGGTGTGATCGAGTGAGACCAGTGCAAGGTGAGGGGCCTGGTCATGCTTCGCAGGG
>JGI26658J51805_10000238_pt1 | contig 8765 bp, 10 predicted proteins | sample WorMetHERISLAND2_3_FD_51805 | JGI IMG/M metagenome (IMG submission 51805)
GGGGGGGGGGGGGGGGGGGGGGGGGACTGTTATCAACTAGGTTGAAACCCAGTTTAGGAGAGCATGCGATTTTCATCGCTACTGTTGCGTAGTACTCATTCCTGGCAGTGCTTCTAACACTAACCAGGAAACTCAGAGGCTCAGTGACTTCGGTCACTGGGCCTTTGTTTTATGGGATTGTCTTGCGACCTGGTAGGTTATAATCAGGTCGCTGCGACTTTTTGCTCAATAAAATCCTTCCAACCATACCATACTTAGGTGATCTCCGCCTACGCGGAGGTCGTCGCACTCCACTCGGCGCTTACGCTCCCTTGCTTCCCTGTGCTCCGCCCACGAGAGGCAATACCGCGCGTGCTTTGCGTTGTCAACGGCTTACGCCGTCCTCCAGTCGCTTCGCTCCTTGCGGCCCCTACGGGGTGACTTCCGCTGCGCACGCTCGGTCAAGCTAAAGGTGCCAGCTCCGAAGGATTAGTGATGTGGTGATAGCGATGCAGTTTGGCAATTACTGAGCACTTCTTGAATCGCCTCGGCTTCCTCGCTATCCATACTCAGGCCCCAACGGTTCTTGACCTGCTTCCAGGCGCGGACGTAGGCGCAGTGGTAAGCCTCATTCCTTGGCAACCACAAAGCCGGGTCTCGTGCGCCTTTTGAGCGATTCGCGCCCCGGTACACAGCGATCAGCGAGTTGGCATTGGCAAGATCGTTCGCAAAGGCACGCTTGCGCGAGCGGGTCCAGGAAGCCGCACCGCTCTCGTGCGCTTCCTTGAGCGGTACCACGTGGTCAATATCGAGCCTGCGTGGATTCGTGAAGATACGCCCGGTATACGGGTCATGCCACTGACCGGAAATCACACGGCACCCTCTAGGCCCTAGCGTAACGGGTACGTGACTTTCGGCGATCAGCACTTCCTGGCGTGTATTCTGACAATCCCTATCGGCATCAGCCCAACGGGGAAGATAGTCTTTGCGGTTATACCTTACGGAGTCCGTGGGGTTTTCCCGATGACAGTGATGCTGATGCTCGCCAGCTTTCCGGTCATGATGGCATCCGGAACTATCCAGTCCGCCCCAGTGAGCATGGACCGTTCCGAAAGGGACGGCAAAGACAGGAAATGCCGTCAGAGCTATCCAAAGTCCTAATTTTTTCCAACTCAGTGTTCTATTCATGATCCCCCCTTCTTTTTTTTACGGCGGTTGGCCCATGAGGCGGCCAGAATGGCCCTAAATCAATGCTCACAGCCTCGAATGGCGGAGCAGCGACCTGGTCGGTGCCGGAGAAGAACCCACTCTCCACCCAGAAGCCTTCATCGAGTCGATAGACCTCCAAAGTCTGCTCGCCCGGATCGATCAGCCAGGCATGCTGCACGCCATAGTGGGCATACAGCGGCATTTTGACTTCACGATCTTTGCTCGCCGTGGACGGGGAGAGAATCTCGCATACCCAATCAGGGACTACCTCGAAGCGGTGACCCTCAGGCAGATACGGCATGCGCTCCCGTCGCCAGCCGGCCAGATCCGGCACTATCACCTCGATGTCGTGCACGAAGTGGATTTCCGGCTCGATCAGGATCCACCAGCCGCCTGGGCCGCCATCACCAAGCTGGAAAGGATTGAGTAGTTTTGTCCCTAACACGGAGCCAGCCATCACGTGCGGCCCGGCAGGCCGTGGTTGGGCATGAAGCTGTCCGTTCAGAATCTCCCCGGTCATGCCTTCGGGTAGACCTTCCAGGTACTCGTATAGGGTAGGCTTGCGTTGCGGTTCCATGTCTTTTTACTTGTTTAATATATGTAATCTCCGAGGTATGACTTTGCCTATTGTTTCCCCATGAGTAATTCGGTCACATCGGTAGAATCTGGGTCATCCACCGGGCAATGCCAGTCCTCATAGGCTTCAACGAGAGTTGCGAGCACGTCAAACTCGTCATCCTCGGTCGGTGAACGCTCCCTATCCATGAACGCATCAATGCGAGCAAGAGCGCTGGCGTAGTCCTGCTCGGTACGGATTGGTTTCACGCGAGACGCACTCATCACGTCTCCTCCTAATGGATAAGATAGTTATCAGGTTCTCAATCTAATGGAGGACGACGTGAGGGCGCGCGTTATCACACCCTCACATCCAATTACATGGATAGACTTAGGCCGGACTTTTTAGTCTGCCTAGCCTGTTGCTTAACTTGAACCGGAGTGTTCTTGCGCGAACGATCCGATTTCTTAGATTGACCGGTTTGGTCAATCGCTCGGTTCGATTTAACTTCCTTCTTAACCTCTTTCAGCTTATCCTGAAACTGCTCTGCAATTTCTTAAAGAAGGGATGCTGACAACTCAGTCTTAATCCACGCGCTGCAAACGCAGGCGGATTTTTTGTTCGATCTCGTCAAAAATATCGTATTGCACATCCGCCTCGATCTGCAGCGTGACAGCAATCGCGAAGGCAATATCTTCATCTGGGCTGAGACCGCCGCGTGCGGCATCGCGACACTGAACGCGGATCGGGATATCCGCGTTCTCACCGAAGTCAGGCACGGTCAATATCCGGTTTACCATGTGTTTTGACCAAACCGACCCACGCCCGACTATTTTCTCATCCGGTCCATCGGATTTTAAGCCAAGGCCCCACTTCGTATCTTTCTCATTATCCATATCGCTAACTACGACAGCTTCCAAACTCGCAAGACGGTATTGCGCACGCGCGGGATTCACCGGTGAGAACCAAGAAATGGTTGTCCGCATCGAACGCGGTACACGCTCTCCCGCCATGGATGCCGGCAAAGGCATTCTAAATATTTGCGCCTGATCTTTGCGGGTGGAACCAATACCAACCATCGTTACGCCGCCTTCCGGTGAGCGTTGCATCAGTTCCGGCGCGATAACTCCATATCCGAAGTACCGACACACCTCTTCTTTTGCCCTGATATGGTGTAATCCCAGATGATTGCGCTGTTCGTCATATAGAACACGCGCATCGTCTGGCCACCGCGCAGAATTCACTGCCAAAGCCCGGCACAGCAAAGCAAGTGTCTGTCGCGGCAACTCTTGACCCTCGTAAGGACCGCCCTCTCCTGTCAATGCCTCGGCTGCTTGCAGAATAGCGCGTGTCGTTAGTGCGGCTGCCGGACTTGTGCCCCGCGTTTTCCATGTGTCGTGAGCGCCGCCACTGGGTGCCGCTGCGACAAGTCCCGTACGTTGCGACTTGATGATGGAAAGTCTAGTGCCATCACCGCTGGACCGAGCCCACACTTCCAGGCGGCCTCCTGTTTCCAGTAAGTCAGGCTTAATCATCCGGTTCATGCCAAGACCAAGCGCACTTGTCAATTGAGGCTTAATATCTCCATCGTCTTCTAAAGTCATTATTCCGGCCTGGTCGGACAGAACATGACCGCTCAAGTCTTTCGAAACCGCGCCGACCGTCATACCGTTCAACGCTTCCGCCGGAGCCAGCAATGTACGGTCATATGTTGATGCACGCATCGCAGCGTGAACAGTTCGGCGTTGCTCATTCTTGTTGGCTTTTTCTAATGCGATGGATTTTACACCTCGCAAAAAAAGTTCATCACAGACATTTCCAGCTGAAATAACGAACAGCACTCCTTCTTTCGAAGCCCACCAGTCCATAAGTCGCGCGAGCGCACTAACCCGACCGGCAAAGGGCATATCCCACACGCCTATAGAGAAATTCACGACAAAGACATCCACAGAAATCGGATCTGCGCCCGTCATCAATTGCGTCAAAGCCGAATGCACCAGATCGACAAACAGTCTGTTTTCCGGCGATCGTGCCCCATTATCTCTATCGATTAAGCAAAGGAACACAGACTAGGCGCGTATCCGTCAGCGCCTTTCCGTCAGCCTCCAGGTCGCCACGCAGGATTAGGGATGCCATTGCCGTTGCGTGATAACGTTGATTGACGGTCGAGAGTCTCACGAGATCATGAACGTCTTCAATGACAACACCATCATTAAGCAACGCATGTCCAGCAACCGGGGTGCCATCAAACAGCGCGACCCGGATTGGGGCGTCCGCAACAAAAGTTCCCTGTCCTGCATGTTCTCCCGTTTCGCCTGCTGTATCGCCTGGAGAAGCCTGTCCGATGGTTTGCGGAAAAATAAATTGCACGCCTTCGATTATCGCTAGTCCTCCTGCTTTTGCTGGATTGTCGAGCATCGTCCGGACGGCATGAGCTGGCATGCCTGCCAGAATAGCTTCGTAGATGAATCCGTTTTCAGAAATGGAGCTTCGATCAATGATCCGTCCATCAAATCCGGTGATATGCTGTTCTGTCTCACTGCGCCATCTTGCGCGCTTTTCCGTACTCGTACACGGCCAGATCTCAATCTCTATCAGGACTTCTTTGTTCTCATCGAATGGTAGGCGATCTTCAATAACTGTACGCGCATTCTCGGTAAGTCGGTCCTCCGGCCCCCAGGGTCGTAGCTCCAGCAGTAGATCAAAGGCCGACCACCAAGGCCTAACGCCCCTCGGCGCGCGTCCGCCCTTTTGGTATACCTTCCAAAGGGACAAAATTTTATTAAGTGACTCCAGCGTGGGCATCGTTGCGTAGAGTGTCCGCGGAAGTCTTTTGCCAGGAGGCTCAAATCCTTCAGGGAAAGCTTCGATCGCTTCGAGTTCGGTCTCGGTAAATACCTCCAGACCTACGTTATTAGCAACACGTGCAAAGTTCTGCAAGCTTCCAGCCGTGACGAAGACCAGTGCCCGTTCAGGGGCAATCCCGGTAGGGTCTGCCCGAAGAATAGCCTCTGGGTTATCCGCATTAAGCGTCGCTTCCAAGCGATCAAATATCCCCTGAAACCGGCGGCCTTGAACCCCACTCCCTGGGCCGCGTGTCCGCGGCTGTGAACTCAGCGCATTAGTACGCCTTGTAGAAGGTGACGGATCAGGAAACCGGAGAATTGGCCTATCAACCATCCTTATTCCCCCCGTCTGGCCTATATCGGCGCGAGGCGAAAGCTTTTACGCGACCGCCAAGCACTGATCTTAATTCACATTCACCCTGCGCTAGGACAACTCGTCTCTTTACGTCGAGAAAAAATGCCTCTGCCTCGGAATAGCTTGTCGGCAACACCTCTTCATAAAGACGCTTTGCCGTATATCCAGCTTGTCCACCAAGCTCCTTCAACTGATCAGAAAAATAAGAAATCATTTGCTTCGAAGATGGCCTGTCAAGCGTGAGCTGCAGATCAAATCTCCGCCATGTCGCGCGGTCAAGCAGCTCCGGGTGATTGGTTGCGCAAACCAACATGCAGTAAGATGGAAGATCGTCGATCTGTAAAAGCAGCGTTGTTACGACCCGTTTGATTTCTCCGGTTTCGTGAATATCACCACGCTCTTTTCCGATCGCATCAAACTCATCGAAAAATAGAACGCATGGCTCTGTGCGTACAAAGTCAAACAAGCGCCGCAGACGCTGAGCTGTTTCGCCAAGATAACTCGTCACAACCGCATCGTATCGCACCGTAAACAATGGCAGCGCCAGCTCATAGGCAAGTGCTTCTACAAGTGATGTCTTGCCATTGCCAGGAGGCCCTGCGAGCAACACACGACTCCGAGGTTCCATTCCATGCGCTCGTAGCACATCTGCACGACGCTGTTCTTCAGCCAGTTCATCGCATGCACCACGAACTACTTCGTCCAGATAGAGATCGTTCATCGATCGCCTAGGCTCACGACGCTGAATTCCACCCGAACCATCCCTCACTCTCAGCGCTGGCTGTGTTTTTCCATTTTCATTGACTTGCGGTGTTGTGTTGAGAGCACGCGCAATGCGGTCAGCAACGCCTGTGTGTTTTTTTGCGCGTTCGTCGGCAGCAATCGCTTCGGCCGTCGAACGCACGTCGGCCATATCGCCCCTGACGCCTGCCTTTACGAGATTTACGATAAGATCGCTGCGTGCCATCGGCTACAGCCTTTCTTCTTTTGTTTACTGTAGACCGCACCACCAAAGTAATGCGCCCCCTATATGGACATAGGGCCACCGATTTGTTTTTCGGTCGTGATGACACCCGGAACTATTCAGTCCGCCCCAGTGAGCATGGAACGTTCCGAAAGGGACGACAAAGATAGGAGATGCCATCAGAGCTATCCAGAGTCCTAATTTTTTACAACTCATATTCATGATTCCCCCGTATTTTTTATACGGCGGTTGGCCCATGAGGCGGCCAAAAGGAACCTAAATCAATGCGAATGGCCTCGAAGGGCGGAGCAACCACCTGATCGGTGCCGGAGAAAAAACCGCCCTTCACCCAGGTACTACCATCGAGTCCGTAGACCTCTAGGGTTTGCTCAGCCGGATCGATCAGCCATGCGTATGGCACGCCATAGTGGGCATACAGCGGCATCTTGATTTCTCGGTCTTTGCTTGCGGTGGACGGAGAGAGAATCTCACACACCCAGTCGGGTACAACCTCGAAACGGTGATCCTGCGGCAAGTGCGGCATGCGTTCCCGTCGCCAACCGGCTAGGTCCGGTACTGTTACCTCGCTGTCACGCACGAAATGGACCTCTGGTTCGATGAGGATCCACCAGCCGCCAGGTCCTTCGATACCATCGTCATAGCTGCGCCCGATTGAGCGATCAAGCTGGACAGCGGCACGAGCATGACGGCCAGAAGGCCGTGGTTGGGCATGAAGCTGTCCGTTCAGAATCTCCCCGGTCATGCCTTCGGGTAGACCTTCCAGGTACTCGTATAGGGTAGGCTTACGTTGCGGTTCCATGTCTTTTTACTTTTTTAATATATGTAATATCTGAGGTATGGCTTTCTGAACGACGATGATTAATCAGAATTGGGACTTCTGGCTTATGTCATGATAAAAAAGGCTGTCATCAGAGCCACAGATGAAATGAAGGATGCTGCAAACACGATACCAGCAACCAGCTTCATCGTCCTCATCAATTTTCGGTTTTCGGTTTGTTCCTGTTGCTTCAAGAGTAACATTAGATTCTTAATCTCCTGCCTCTCAGCAGCGATTTTCCGTACTGCATCGCCAACGATTTTCTCTGCTAGCTCCTTCGCCCGTTCTTGATACTCATCCGTTATCCGTCGCACTTTATCTTGCAGGTTGGATTCAAAATCTTCCATGCGTTCTTTCATCAACGCATCATGGGCAGCTAGAAAGGCTAGACTCGGATCGTCTTTTCCAAGCATCACGTTATGTTCTTTCGCAACAATTCGGATAATTTCTTCTTGGTCGATCATGGGTCATAGCCCTTCCATTTGCGTAAACAACGCCTCTTTTATTCTAAAAAGGCGAGATTTGCTCATTAACTGAAAAGCTGTTGACCGCCTTGTTTCATCAAAGGTTAGACGTGCCTTTAACATTTTTTGCATATCTCGCTCAAATAATTCTCCCCGCTTCTGTATCGTAATGATCTTATGTATTCTTTCCTCGTGTATTTGATATACTTTCATTTCCTGAAAAGTTTTACCGTCTTGTTCGATCTCCCCGAAATATTCATTCAACCAGACGACGAATTTTACACCTTCTGGAAACTGCGTAATGAGGGCATCTAAACCGTTTATCGTATCAAATAACGTCTGACCTCCCGTGATAATTGTGTGAACCGTCACAACATGACCATGTTCCGCTAAAATCTCTAGCGCATGATTCTCGATTAGATAACTCGATAGCGGAATAAATGCCGAAGCCCCGTTGTCAACCACAATCTCAGGGTGCCCCGGATTATCCAACATGATTTCCATCATTGAATCGAACTCGCTCTCATTTATTTTTCCATTATCCATAAGTTCAATTCTGCGAACAGGTAAGGCTTTGTAATTCGCAAGGGTATCGTTTACTGGATCAGTGTCAATACAGACCAAGGGAGTCTCTCGGCTTTTAAAGTATTGGGAGATCAGAGACGCAACCAACGACTTTCCAACGCCTCCCTTACCTTGCAGTACGAAGTGTATTTTTGACATTTTATACTAACCCCTTTTTTGGTGTGGCATTGTAAACAAACACTTTCGGTTTGTCTTTTGGTTTATCAATAGATCTTTCAGTTTTATTCGCAATCTTTGGGTTTTCAGTTCTCTGTGTTTCGCTAATGGAGCTTCGTGGTACCCCCCCTTTTCTTGTGGTAGACTTTTTAATCTTGTCGCCGGTTATATATTCTTGAAAATAGGTAGAAAATCTTCTATATCCTATTTTAATCTCATCTCTCGATGATAGCATAGACCATATTTTTCTCGCGGAGTACCCTTTATCGAAAGCCATTTGAATTTGATCTTTGTGTTTTAAGAAATCAACGCGACCATCTTTAGCCGTTCTTTTTAATTCTCGATACCCTTCCCTTTCTTCTTCAAGGGCCTCTACTAGACTAAGGTCTTTTTTGCTCATTTTTCTTCATAAATTCGTCTTTTCTTGACCTTATTATTTTCCTAAACTAGACATATCATGTCAACGCCATCCTAAACTAGGCATATCATTTCCAAAACTACTCACAAACTGTTCCTTTGTTGTTCACAATCCCTTGATTTAAGAGATACGTTAAGCAGGATAGGTGTTCGGTCCACCGCCGCAAGCGGCGGCGACCCGAACACATGAATACTTACTCGCCTGCGGCTCGACGTTGGTCTGCAAAACTTACTCGCCTGTGGCTCAACGTTAGGACGCTAAACGCTAGTCGGTTCCCCTGCTTCTTTCGGAGTCCCATCGTTATCGAAAGAGCGGAAATCACACGTGGGAAATCCGCTGCATCCCCACCAGAAGACGCCCTTTTTTCTCGCGGGTCTTCTGACCAGTCCTTTGGA
>JGI26658J51805_10000244_pt1 | contig 8634 bp, 7 predicted proteins | sample WorMetHERISLAND2_3_FD_51805 | JGI IMG/M metagenome (IMG submission 51805)
AGCCTTAGTGAAGGTGACGTTCTAGCTGCTATTAATAAGCTCAAAAGCAATCTATCTGCGGGACCTGATGGTCTGCCACCATTGCTGTTTAAGCGAGTCAATCAACTTTACGCGTTTCAGAGATATTGCCGCTTTTATTCTCCAGGACGCCACTTTTTTCCGTTCCGTACCTCACCTATAGTCTCCCTAAAATTTCCCCATGTTCCCCTTCCCTGGGAGTAGGTGGATCGTCTCTTGGCTGCAAAGAGCGAAGATGTTGGCTTAATTGTCTGTGCAATTTGTTTCCAAGATTTCCAACCTGTGATCACAATCCATCAACGTCACAGGCGGACAGACGTACGGACGGACGACATGCGATCGCAAGACCGCGTTTTGCATTGCACTAAAGTGCATTCAACTAATCAAGTGACCAACTGCATTGCGCGGTAATTAGCAAACGTGAAATCACGCACAACACTATGTTATTTAAATATTTTAGTTGTGGGCGTCACCGGAAGGTGACATTTGGGGTGCATTCGGCATGCGTTCCGAGCGCCGCCCGGGCCGCCCGAGCAGCGCTCGGCGTGTTTGTCATGCAGCCCGGGCGCGTCCCGGGCGCTAGGCGAACACAACCGGGCGCTGGCCAGGTCGCTGCTCGAAGTGACCGGGCCGCTGAAGCCGAGCGCAGTAGCGTCTTGTTCAAGATGGCGGAGTTGTTGCTTTACAAATGTGCGATATGTGGCAGTATTTTCAGTGCCGAAGCTTTCCAGGTGCACAATTGTGCTGGTAATTACGTTATTTGATACTCTTGATTACCGAAACAGTGTCGCTCAAGTTATGAAAGGTTTTTTTCTGCTCACTAACGGTGTATAACGTATCGTCGGCGCCGGGAGTGCACGATTTATGTTCTCATACGTTTTATTTCCTGCAAATGTCGCATTGGTGTGTACAGCTTTTTCTCAGTATATGTAATAAATTGCATAAAAACACAGTAAATACACATGAAACGTATTCGATTGTTGAGCCATGCTCATAGGCGTAGGAGACGGGAAGCATGGGGGATCACGTGCCCCCTAAAATTCGCGGAAAAAAATTTTTCGGGCAATTAATACAGGAAATTTTCGGGCATTTTTCGGGCAAAAATCATGTAAAATTCGGGAATTTGTACATTTTTCAAGCAAATATCATAAAAATTGTGGTATTTTGATAATTTTTCGGGCTAGAATCATGTAACATTGGGGCATTTTGCTGTTTTTAACACATATTTTTTGGGCAAACATTTGGTGCCCCCCTAAAGTTGACTGAGCTCCTACGCCTATGGCCATGCTCAAACTCTGTGGACAGGACAGCCTCCATGGCATCCCATCCGTGAAGCTTCTCTTTGGCAAATTGAATACCACTCTGCTATCTTCAGTGCCTGTTGGGAGGCTTTTTTCCAAGGCGTCCCTCATCTCCTTGCCAAGATGGAACGTAGTTGAGAATACCATGTGTTGATTTTGCATGCTAATACCAGTGGCATAGCGACGGGGGTATATGGGGTATATATACCCTCCCAAATCAGGCCCATTAAACTTTTTGTGGATTAATAATAACATCAGAATGGTTACTGAACATTTTGTACCTCCCCAACAAAATGTTGTACCTCCCCAAACAAATTCGGGCTACACCCCTGGCTAACACGACGTGTATTTTACATCATTTTGAAGTAATGTATTTATATTTCTATTATAGCGTAAATACTTACTTGGTTTGGTATTTGTACTCAAAATACTGTACCATCACTGGCTATAGTGGCAACTGTTTATGGTATCTTAATTGCTGTGGCATTGCATCATTTTACCCATCAGTATAATACCATAAGCTGGACTCCATATGTTCCCACAGTGGACTAAACATTTTTTTGTGGATTTATTTGTGAGCCAGATGCTTTTCAGCTACACAGCGGCATTGGCACTGGACAGGATGACACACCTGTAGCAGCTGCTTCACAAGACGACACACCTGCTGCTGCAGGTAATTACTCCAATGTTGTTCATTTATAAGCCATGAAGTCACAGGGTCAACATCAATACCTCATGCAGTAGCCTACGGTCTAACCTGTATTTACTGTAATTTTACTTACACGATTGCAGTAATACGAGGTTATCAGAGGCATATCCAGTACGGTTACTCGTGCAGTACATGAGGTTCAGTTGATTTAGCCCATAACATTACATTTCCGACATGGTCATATCCATGAAATTGTAATATGAGGGNTGGGGGTTGGGGCAGAACGAGGTGCTGAGATCTAGATGCCGAACACGCGAAGATCGAGATGCGGGAGGGAAATGATTCCCCTCCACAGCCAACTAGGTCTGCGTGGGAGCATCGTGAGCATAAGGCCAAGGCTAATTGGTTTGGTCTGCCCTTAAGGAGTTAGTTTAGGATCGATGTTCAATGTTCAGATGTACATGTAATTACTTATAGCCAAGCTGCTGTAGAATGTTGTTTTATGAGTTATGTGCAACAAATCCTCCTTAATTTTTAAGTTAATTTGTAAGTTAAGATGATTCCTGTCATTGCTACATCACAGACATGTTTTTGTTCACACAGACAACTCGGAGGCATGCAAGTGGCCCAGAGATGCTACTTTGAAGTTAATCCGTCTGGTCGGTGAATATGATAATCGATTTAACAACACCATGAGAAAACAGGTATAAATATTAGCTCATTATTATGCTGGATTACAAAAAGTTAAAATTTGTGAAGATTCATTGGGCATGTACAAATGACAAAGTGATATACAAATTGTCGCTTGTGTGCAGTTTTTTTATGCATAAAGCATGCACTGCAGACTGCAGTGTACATAAAATTTCAATCTCTTGATTCACATTTGATAATTTTTGGCGTGTCTGCTGACTTATGATATGCAGTGTATGTGTGTGTGCATGTGTGGTTCTGCTACTACAGTATTTACCAGTAGACTGTTTATGTTCTGCAAACATTTACTTCGGCTGCATGATGTTTCCAGTGCACTCACGTCACGCAAGGCTAAATTAGTTGCTGTACTTTGTTAACTTACCATTCTCAAGTCTGTCAATGGAAATGTCACACTGGCTGTCCATGACTTGCACTTACAGCAGTGGATACTAATGTTTCTATGTGGTTTACTGTAGGTCTGGTTGCAGATAGCTGACAAAATGTGTCAGTTCGGTTTCGTGGTCTCGTATGAGCAGTGCGACAACAAGTGGAAAAGACTAAAGAAACGCTATAAGGCCATAAAGGATCACAACAACAAGTCGGGAAATGACCGAAAGGAGTGGACTTTCTTTGAGGTACAGATACAGACATGTCACAGCAACTCTGTTTGACTTTCTTCAGTAATTTGTTACAGCTATTTGCTGCTAGTAAATCTGTCTTAATGTCTGTCATTACATCTTGCATGTTATGCAGTTCTGGTAAGACTGTATATGTTAGTGATGTACATGGTTTTATCGCACGATGCTATGCATATCGCGGTCTCAGTCATCGTAAATCTGTCTGTCCGTCTGTCACGCTCGTGGACTGTGCCCACCTTCTTTCATATGGTAAGTACTCCGTCGGCGACCTTGGGAATACTTCACGGTCATTAGACTGTTTCACATCAATTTTTGTTAAACGGTGCGTTACACGGCACAAGTTACGGCAGAGTACTAATAGCATATCGTACACTAGCGTTTGATCGGTGCCACGGTCAATGACCCTGAAGGACATTTGAAGGTCACGTCAGTCTAGGTTGTTAAGTTATAGTCAGACCGCTCAGACGGCAATTCTGCAGCAGTGCAGCTATCTGGTTAGCCAGATTTCGTGATACATAGACTTTCAGTAGTCTTTGACAGGCTCTCACGTCACGCAGTCTCTAAGCAATAGCCGAGTTTCTTGTTTTACGGGTTCACCGCATGCAGTTCTTCAGACTACAATTTTCAACACCACAGCAATGGTTTAAATTTGTTATTTTTTACCCGGGAATTGATGCCAAATGGCTATAAACATTTTTCTTGTTCTTGTTATCAGATTTTCAGCGTAATAAAACTTTTTCCTTTTGCAGTGGATCGTAATTAAACTTTGGCTACAGATTGCTGAAAATATGCACAATTTTTGCACCATGTTGGTGTTTTAAGTTAAGGTCCATTATAAGTTAAAGTAGCGAAATACTGAAATTAAACTTGTAGTGACACCTGGCGAATAGAAATGAAATGCATGTTCCCGAGTCCACAACTGAATTAATTGACTCACTTGCATGAGAAACTAACTTGTACTAACAGGTGTTGATGGGCTGAAAGATGCATCAATTTATACCATTGTTAGAACTGCACTGTGTGTGTTATCATTGTGACAGGCCATGGATGAAGTTCTGGGCCACAAACCAGAGGTCAGTCCGCCAGTCGTGGTGAACAGCCAGTCCGGTGTTCAAATGCGTTCAACGGCCGGCTCCGACAATGAACAACCTTCGCCGGCAACCCCGGCCAGTAGTCGCAGCCGGAGCCGCAAACGACCTACATCGGATGAGTCACCGGCTGCAAAGCGACATCGTGAAAATATGGAGTTTAAACGACAGGCACATGAGCAGTTTATGGAGATGATGGGGAAACTTATTGACAAAATCTGACAATAACTTTCCCCATCATCTCCATAAACTGCCGTTTTGCAGCCGGTGACTGTTGGCGAAACTTCACTGTATCTGTGCAGTTTATGAATATATTAATGCCGTTGTATCGAACAGTGCCTGTGACAAGACCATTTGCAGTGTAGTTGACTGCTCATGAAAGTTCACTCTTATGTAACATGTAGCATGATATTGGCAGTAGTTGTTTCAGGGCTCTTTTTCGGTCATTGAAAGTCCTTGAATTTTTTCCCAGATTTTTTCAAGGCCTGGAAACTGGGAAAGTCCTTGAAAACAGATATGGTCCTTGAAAGTGCTTGAATCTGTGTCTGAAGGTCCTTGGANAGTGCTTGAATTTGATTTTCTAAAACGCTGTGACCGAACCAGTTGATTTTCAGTGACAACTATTCATGCATTTGGTAAATTTTTGTAATAATTCGGCCCTGATAATTCCTGTTTTTGATTAATGCTTGAAGATGTTAAATTGTCTAATGTAAACTGAACCTGCTTATATGCTTATAAAAGTGCTGGTTTGATTTAATTTAGTTCTCCTTATACATCCTTCATATGGTCCTTGAATTTGATATTGACAAATGGGCAAGAACCCTGTTGTTTGTTTTACTAGTTACGTTAGTCACAGAGTGAAGGTTCGGTGGCAGATGTGATGTTATTTTGGTGCCATACATTTCATGCTACAACAGTGCAGAAATGTTGTCACCAGCTAATAGCAGGTATCCATTTCTTGTACCACCCTGCAGAATGCATGAGAAGCACTGATACAAGTCCCAGTTAGCGCCTACTGATCTGTGGCANGTCTTAAATATGTTGTTAAATATCCTTCATTTTCATTACCGATTTACCGTGAGTAAAAATTTCAGTAATAATAGTAATGGCAGATTTTGTGCCCGAGCAGGTGAATAACTGACCTTGACCTCTGACTTGATGTCCTTAAAACGACATGGCCGGTTATGGTTGTTGTGGGCAAACTTCACGCTAACTTTGAATTGACAGATGGGCAACGAGAGTGCAGTGCATAAGGCAGCCGACTGTAGGACGAAGTATAAATAATAAGTAATAAATGTCGTTTTATGAACTAGTCACACTTTAATTCATCATTTTTTGCTGATGTTGCATCTTTCATGTAGGCCTACTGTCCGTGGCCGTTAAGTAGGCCTATAAAGTTAAGTATAAGCTTAGGCCTGTAGTATAAGTGCAGTATAAGTATTAGTTTAGTAGGCCTGTAAGTTTATAGGTTCTGAAGTAAACCAGAGCACTTTCTTATAATGTTCGGTTTTACTTAAAATGATACAATGTGAAAACAATTTCATTGCGAAAGTCACGGTGAAAAAGTGTGTGTTAATGTGATGTTAATTAAAAACTGGTATATGTTTTCGTGTGTTGTACAAATTTTTCTGTTTCTTCGCTTTTTATGGTATTCTTGTTATCATTAAAATGTTTTACAGAGACAATACAGCAACATGACAGGCAGTACTAAATGTGTTAGCTTTTAAGTGGCTCAGGTTGAAATCCCCAAAATTTTGGGAGTCCGTCAACCAGTTCTCGAAGCCTATGTCATGTGTGAGGTGAAGATAGAGTAATATACACATAGCATGAAAACAATAGATGAAAACTAGTTAGGTTTTCATACTTAAAGCCGTATGCACTGTTAAGCATCACCCTTAAGTTACCAACATGGGTCTCATAAATTTTAAGACGTTAAAACGTCTTTGCTACGTTTGCCAATTCAACACGGACAACAGAGTAGACTGAGTGCTTTTAACAGAACAGCTAAACACTCACTGAAAAGTGTACACCGGGACACTTAAGATACTAAGTATATGAAGAAATTTGTGCCATTAACTATCATTGGCTGTCAGTTTCTGGCCACAAAGCTGCTTAAGTTTCTGATCACATTGCAGAATGATTGCTGTAAAGAGTTAATGACATTCAGTGATGGGCAAAATGTGAGTAAAAAGTTGGTGACTAATGCTTAATATTTTTTAGCCAGAGCAATAGTTTAACTCAAATTAGTTCAGTTAAAATTAAAAAATTTAGTTGCTAACTAAATAGTTTAACCACGATATTTCAGTTACATTAATAAATATTATCACTCTGCNATTGTTCGTAGTCGAAAGTTTACCTAAACTTTTTACTTAGCATTTAGTTTCTGTCAACTAATTTGTTAGTTAGTTGCCCATCACTGCAGACATTGAAGTAAGACTGCAGGAACTTAATGGTATAAAGTTGTGAATGACTATAACTTAATTATAAAGNGACGAAGGTGGCAAGAGAAAATACCAACAAGTAATGTATTACAAACCACACATTAGCAAACAAAACAAGTAGATATATATGTTCAGACTGCGAAAACAATCACAGCACAATGTCTTCATTTGGTAAACCACTTTCCATTGGCATATAAAAGTCACACTACCATCTGTAAAGTGTTATCGGTTAACCATCAAAATCCGGAGTCCTCAACTTCTGTAGATACTACCACTGACATCAACACAAATCTGTCATAATTATGCATACTTTCACAATAGCATTCCAAGTCTAATGAAACTGTTCATTGTTTGTCAACGATTTCAACACGTCAACAATGACGGTCACAAGGAATCAAAATGTACACTGTGTCTCAAAAAAACTGTGCAAATTTATTTTCGGCATGACTGTCAAATGTCCACCAACTGTAAAAATCTTTGGCGCAAAAGGTGGAAAATGTCTATACCTCACATAAGTTTATCCTCTTTGCCACCTTTGTGCCAAAAACTTTCACAGTTGTTGGAAATTTGACGAAGTTCTGACAAAAATAATTCTGCACATATTTCTAGCAAGACACGGTGTAGATAATGATTAATGAAGGCACCATAACTGTTACATTTTTGGTTACAGTGGTTACGTACATTTTACACTAACCTGAAATGTCATTGTCAACACTGCCCAGTAAGCCTAAGTATTACTTATCAGTTTATAGGATGTCAGGTAACAATCAACAGGGTGTCTACAGCTCATGAAAATCTCCGGGAATTTTATTGATGCTCATGAAAACTTTAATTGTCAGCTGAAATATGCCAATCAGCGAACAAAAGCTGGTTATGTAATAAACTCAAGAAAAAAATATCATCCTGGAAATTTGTTAAATGTGTCCAGGAAATGTCCTGAAAATTTGTTAGGCTGGATTTCTAGACACCCTGAGTGAATGATCCATTGTGCCACATGATTTCCAACAGCACTGGGGTATGCTCAGTCCCTGATTAGGCACATGTAGGCTGGCGAAGATGACGGAAGGTTTTGTTAGCCATCGCACTGGCTTTAGAAGAATTTGAAATGGTGAATGGCNATGATGAAGATGGTGATGTTCTCCGAAGACGTCGAGTTGTGCCCAAGTTGCCAGCAAACACACCAAAAAGCATTGCCATGAGAAGGGTTAAAAGGCATGCTACTGGTCTACATGTTTAATTAAGCCAATATACCTTAAAAACTTAGGCTGCCATTACCAGCATACCGGTAGGCCTATGCAATGTCAACTTTCTGGGGTGGACGTAATGCCCCACCTTTAGTTAAACAAGGTATGACGGGAGGAAAAGCAGCTGAGATATGGCTCATAACTCTATTCAGCCTGAGGCCTACGAAAACCTTAATCCGACACTGGGTATGTTCAGGAACTGCTTACGTCATCTTACGTACGGTAAGTTCGGTAACCGGTTTTATGTTCATTGCTAACCAACAGCAGCAGCAGAATAACTACAGTAAGATAAAGGCAACCATGATTTCCTGTGACAGTTCAGCCATTAGTGTAGACGGCTAGACAGTTCATGACAAATGGTGTCACGCTTTGCTGCAGCCTGGCGGTGGCTGCTGACAGTAGAGNTGCTGTGAACTGCACNATCAGTAGGGGGTTGAACAGCATCATCATCGTCATCTGACCCCTCCTCCAGTTCAACAATGTCACCACATCGTATACACATGTTGTGCAAAATGCAGCACGCGATGATGCACTATGGTATCAATGACGTACATGTCATGTCCAT
>JGI26658J51805_10000254_pt1 | contig 8508 bp, 3 predicted proteins | sample WorMetHERISLAND2_3_FD_51805 | JGI IMG/M metagenome (IMG submission 51805)
TATGTGTCACACGTGTTAGTGGCACATCACGGATTTGATAATGATAAACAGTGGCACATCTGAGACTATAAGGACGCGAAATTGGGACATGTCGTGGCCTTCGACATTCCCACACGATCCAAACTGCTCAGAGTGACAGTGTCGGTCAAAAGTTCCGTTTTAATTGCGTCATTTTAAGCGCACGACAAGAAGAAATTTTAATCTTCTTTATAATGCATGTATTTCTCGTCTCACTGTTTGTAGCCATTATGCAATAAAGCTCCGTACATAAAAACGAGCTAGTTGCAATGATAACTTGCACACACTCACTAATTCCTCATACACTCGCAGGAGTGGCAACGCCTCACTCACTCGCAGTGATGGTATTACATGCGATTTCTCGTACTCGCATTCGTATATGTTAGTTCATTCTCAACACGTTCTCACAACGTACTCGTAGTGTACTCATGATATATTGGTACAGCTATTTACTCAGACACACTGTTCACAAGTAGGTCACTGCCGACCTCGCATAACCACATCACAGTCATACTGAATATTAAGTATGCTCCTCGTACATTTTGTACGGTGGTTATTTATTTATTCTCATTATGCGTATAAATGTTTGCTTCCCGAACAGTAAGTGTGTCGGTACATACTTAACACATTCAGAGTGACTTTATACTTCCCTGAGATTTGGGGCCTCTTGCTGGCGATAGTGGCGGACAGCCAGGAGCGGTCCCCTAAAGCGTCCTCGGCTGCAATCCCCACTGGGGCCACGCCAGCATAAATTACTCACCGGCACTGGCCTTCTGCTTGTCGTATTTTTATGGAGCACGTCTAAAACAACGCTGTTTTGCGCGTTAGACTGTGATTATACACAGACGTGATACGACTCATTGTTTAAACAAACCCATAACATGGGTTACTCGTAACGTGCCAGTGCATAGTAATACGCATTATTTCTCATCTGAAATATAGTACTGAGTAAGGTGCAGAACTGCGGACCCTCAGCGGACAGCAATGTTCGCTGTAGGACGTCACATCAGTACCACTGCACGATGCCAACACGCGATATAATAACAGAACGTATCGTACGGCTGACATGAAAAATGGCGACGAATAAAATTGACATGAGTTTAAACGACAGTAAACGTTCAACGTTTGCCGATGTTACTATGTGTTAGAACACATCAGCCTTGACACGGCAACACGTATTGCACGTCTCATAGGACTTCGTCGACAGATNGAAGAACACAACGCTATCGTTGCACCGAGCACGACAGCTGTGGTCTAATTATTAGACGCATAAGTAGGGNGCACAGACAACTACACTGGTGTAAAAATACAGNGACGAATACGCTGTGTCGTTGCCCTGAGCACGACAGCAGCGAATATTCAGAAAAAATGCACAAGGTGTTCCATCTATCTGGAACATATATGTGTCGGCATAAGACTATAGAAGCCACACATAAAAGTGATAAAATAGTATTTGTACAATATGTACACAAATATACAGTGGCTGCCAATTAACGCACATTTCGTTTGCGAGATTTTATGCGCTTTTCAAAAGCGTCTATTGCAAACTGTGTAACGTTTTCAGCTGGTTCCCACGATCTGGAATTCGTGGCGTCTTTCCAGTGCACATAATAGTATGTTTTGCCACCGACTTTTTTCTTTCTCGAGAGTTTATGGATTTCAAACCACTCCTCTGACGTGTCAGCAGGAGGTGTCACCGGGATTGCTGCGGATTTATCCACAACCGGCGGTTGTCTCGGTGCAATTTGATGAAAACGCGACCTGTCGTCTCTATAAGGTCGCAGTCGGTTGGAGTGCACTGGGTTTTTCATGATTTTACCGCTTCTACAGTGCCGTAGAAGAAAATTGTAGTTTGGGCACTTGGTTTCGACAAAATACGGCCCTGCCCAACGACGTTTCATTTTGCGGCAAGTGCCGGGTTTGTTAGTCTCGTCAAAAGAAGCACTTTACTGCCTTGTTCATACTGTGGATAAGCGGCATTTTTGTCGTAATATAATTTGCTTTCTTCATTTGCAGCCACATGCTCTGAACGAGCTATTTCACGGGCCAATTCAAGTTTTGGCAGCAATTTTCGAAGATACGTATCGACGTCGGGCGACGTTTCTATATCCTTAAGTACTGAGGTGTCAATCGCCAATTTCATGGGTTTCGCATACAAAACCTCGTATGGACTGAGTTTAGTAACTGTTGTTTTGAGAGCGCGGTACGACAACAACACACTGTCGACATGAGTACTCCAAGCATTATCGCTTTCGCAGTACAAACGAAACGTTTTAAGGATTGTCGACATGAACTGTTCAGCACGACCACACGTTTGGTGGTGATACGCAGTACTAAAACACTGCTCAACATGACACAACTTGCTAAGTGCTTGCATTAACTGCGATGTGTAATTACTTCCACGGTCAGCGACCAAAAATGTAGGTGTACCGAATCTGCAAAAGATGTTGCTGAAAAGAAGTTCAGCTGTAGTTTGTGCATCGCAGGTACGCATTGGAAAAGCTTCTGGCCACAATGAGGTGCTGTCACAACAGACAAGAAGGTATTTATTCCCGTCCTTATCTGGTGGAAGGGGTCCCAGGACGTCTGTGACCCACATGTCAAATGGTGCCAAAACTGGGAGGGGTTCTAAAGGTGCTTTGGAGAGACCTACAGGTCTCTTGGTCATCTGACACAAAGTGCATGTCGAAACGTAGTCGTGTAGTGCAGTATACTGCAACGGCCACCAATATTTTTCTCTCATGGTTTCGTAAAGCTTTTGAAAACCAGGATGAGAGAGGTGATCGTGGTAGTTTCTGACAAATTTGTCTCGTAACGTTTTTGGTAAACACAACTGTTTTGTCACAGCTGTTAGCGACTTGCCTTTTTTACCTCTCGGCTGAGATAAATGGTACAAAACTCCATTTTCCATGCAAAATTGGTCAGCCGAAAGTGCAGTTTTTCGGGCTTGAACGTCATTTTGCGGCAGTTCATCTGTCACTAGATATTGAATGATACTCTTAAAATCAGGACACTCTCTTTGGAGTTCCGCGATATTGGTTATTGGTTCCGCAGCCAAAACGACGTTACAGCTTGCTCCTTCAGTGTATTTTTCTGGAGCCAAGCAAATGAGATGCCTTTCCTGCGTAGTGTTGGGTAGGGTACCCAATTCCTGCTGCTGAGCGTTGTCTTTTACGATAGACGCTACGACGATTTCGTCTGTAACTTCGAAATTTGGTTCTGCCTGTGCCACTGGTAACTCATGGAATGGCATTCTACTTAATGCATCCGCGTTTCCCAGGGTCTTCCCAGGCACGTACTCGACATCAAATGTGTACTGTGACAGATAAATTGCCCACCTAGCCAACCTGCCAGACGGATTCTTTATGTTCTTAAGAAACTGCAATGCACTATGGTCAGTCCTAAGAAGGAATCTTTTATTTGCTAGATATGGAGAGAAATGCTGTATACCAGACAGAACAGCAAGACATTCTATCTCACTGATACCGAATTTCTTTTCGTTAGGCCGCAGTCCGCGACCTGCAAACTCGACTGGATGTTCCACTCCTTGGTCGTCCTTGAAAGACAAAACATAACCTAGTCCAGATGAACAGCCGTCGGTTGTCAGAATCATCTGTTTAGTCATGTCTGCATGCGCCAAAATTGGGGCTGCACAGAGAGAATCTTTCAGAAATTGAAATGCCTCTTCCTGTTCCTGTTTCCATTCAAACGGAACGTTATGTTGTAAAAGGTGTCTCAGACACTCCGTTTTCTTAGCATAGTCTTTTTGGAAGCGGCGGTAATAGTTAAGAAGCCCCATGGCAGACCGTAGCTGTTTCTGAGACTTTGGACTGGGGTATTTTTTGATTAATTGCAACTTTTCCTCGTCAGGCTGTATGCCCTTCTCAGAAATAATGTGGCCCAAATACCGAATTTGGGGTAGTGCAAAGAAGCATTTCTTTGGGTGCAGACGTAGATTATGCTGTCGTAGTCGGTCAAAAACAGACTGTAAATGCGTCAAATGAGTAGACCAGTCTGGTGAAAATATACAGCAATCATCGACATATACCAACGAGTAATCTTGCATTCCTTGCAAAACACGCATCATCAGCATTTGGTATGTAGCGGGGGCACCCTGCAAACCAAAGAAGAGACGTTTTGGTTGCCAGTTACCTGCATCGCTTGTACAAAACGCAGCCTTTTCGCGAGAACTTTGGGTCAAAAAGACCTGGTGATACCCAGAACGACAGTCCAATAATGTATAGAATTTTGCGGGTTTATCCGCCAATCTGTCCCGGATTTCATCCATGGTGGGGAGCGGATAAAAAAGTGGGGAGCTCACCGAGTTTAGACGGCGATAGTCTATAGTAAAACGTAATTCTTTGGTATTTGCCTTCTTTACAAGAATAACTGGACTGCTCCAAGCACTCATACTCGGTTCAATTAAGTCATTTTCGTACATTTCTTTTATTTGTCGTGCAATTTCTTTTCTGGTCTCAAGACTGTGTCTATATGGACGTGAACGAATTGGTTTGGCGTCACCAGTGTCAATGTGGTGGCGAATAGTAGTTGTGCCAGGTAAGTCCGTGACAGTTTTTGCGAAAATGTCACGGTTTGAGTAAATTAAAGTACAGAGTTCACAATACTGCTGTTTCGAAAATTTTTCTTTTTCGATTTGAAGTCCTAATTCTTGGAGAACTTGCTCCATTTCACGTAACGGAGGTGGTCGCTGAAGGCTGTTCACAAACTGCCTTGAATTGCTGTTGTGTTGGACGTTAGCAGGGACTTCCACCGGAGAAAGTCGTGCTATCTGTTCGTGTTTTGATAGATACTTTGGCGTGTCTTCAGCGTTAAGAATGCGACAAAATGTTCGGTTCTTTTTCGGTAGAACTACACTGCGAGCGCCCAACATGTGTTTACTCTGCAGCTGTGGTAATGGTTCTACAATTGCTGTTTTGTGATTAAAACGACCTTGAAACCGAACTGGAATGAGGGCTTCACATTTGGCGGGAATTGTCACAGCAGACACTGTGCTCAAAACAACGGATTTTTCCAGAGATTTTGTTATTGGCAAGGTTACCAAATTTTCATAGAAGCTGATTCGGTTATTGTACAGGTCGATTTGAGTGCGTAAGTCTTTGAGGAGATCCACCCCAAACATAACGGGGTGGACAAGATTTTCCAATACAAGAAATGTGTACGGAACAATAAGTCCGCTAAGATTTATGGAAACATCAACTTGGCCGAGCACTTTAATGCTAGTGCCATTAGCTGAGAACAGTCTGTTCAAATTCTGAACTGGTTTCCAACGCAAATTTAGTTTGTTTGCAAACTCTGGAGAAATGCACGAATGAAGACAGCCGGTGTCAATAAGGATTGGAGTATGAAGGTAATTTATTTTGGCGTGGATAAAATTATTATCGTGACTTTCCAGTTCTTCAGAGTCGGCACGTCCCACGCTTTGGACGTGCCCGTACCTCTAGGCCGAAAATTGGTTTGGCTGCGCCGTACGATTGCACATGCGGCTGTAATGACCAATAGCCTGACACGTGTAGCAATGTGAGTTACGAGCAGGACAATCTCTGAATGAAAAATGACGCCTACCGCAGCGTGAACACGAGAATCCTTGTCCTGGAGTTGCTGGCGCTTGTCTTTGACCGGTNTACGGTGGTCTTGGTGGCGGTGGCAGGCGCACTCCGAGAATAGGTGGCGGTAGTGGCGGCTGTGGCGGCTGCTGAGCTTGCGCCATCGATTGATCTTGCCACTGTCCGGTCTGCGTGAACTGTGGACGTCGAGCTGGCTGTCGGCGGCGTCCTCCGCGCGGTGCTGACGTGCTGGCGTCTCCCACGTTGCCGACAGCCAGCTTCTGGACTGTGGTCGCGAGTTTGTTCAGCTCCATCTCCAACTGTGCTATGTTCTTATCCTGTTTCAACTCACACAACAAAGATGCGTTATTAGCCACGGTCTGTTCAGCGATACGTCCCAGTCTGAGGACTTCTGGCACTGTCTTCGCGTCATTCTGTAAAACATAACAACGTATGTTTGGTTTCAATCCTTTCAAGATTGCATATCGGATGAAATTATCATCCTTCATGTCGACTGCTTTTGCCATTTTCTGTACCTGCACCACATACTCATCAACAGTCTCGTTTTGCTTTTGAACTCTAGAGAACATATCACTTACTCTTACCCATAGCATGAAGTCAGATGTAGTGAAACGAGCCAAAAAGGAGGTCTCGAGTTCAGCAAAATCTGCTCGGACTTCATCGGAGAGCTGGTCAAACCAGTCTGTTGCGGCTGCTCTAAGGAACAGTGGGAAAACAGTCAACAAGTCCTCATTACTGAATTTGCGAAACAGTGCATATCTTTTAAAATACAATAGCCACGCTTTGGCGTCTTCAGAGGGTGACCCATGAAACAGCGAAGGGGTAAGTGACTTTGCCTCAAAATTCCCTGTCGTTGGTGCCCCAAAAACACTACCTGGCTGTGCTGACGAGGACTGTGATGGCCCTGCATACTGTGAAGAGTCTCCCGGGTTTGCTGTCGCGGCAGCTGACGCTGAGGGTGTTCCCTCCGTCGTCATGGTCTTTTTGTAGCCTTTGTGACCGGTATAGGGTGAAAATTTTGCCTTTTCACTTTTCGGTGGGAACTTCGGGCTGGCCTTGCCTTTTGCGTAAGCCCGAGAACGAGTATTATATGCCGGACTCAACCAGAAAGGCAAATTAGTGGGCTTTACTGGGTAGCTCATAAGAAACTGTGATCAGAGACCGTTTCTCCACCATGTCATGCGGCCCTCCTAATTAAGGTTAAACATTGTAACTGGTTAATTTGACTTGAGAATTAGCTGCATTGATTGTAACGGGATCCAAATTTACAATGAAGGACCACACGCTCGGAATTATGTTATGTACACATTTATTAAGAAGCGTGACATTTACAATGCAAAAATCACTGGAAAAACAGTCGTCAATTCCACATAATCGAAATCATCAATTAATTCATAATGTCCTGACTGTTCGTTACATCAGTTACTTACTGAAGTTCCACGACATTTTAGTCGGGTGCTAAATCACACTCTCATTTTCATTAATACATGTCACACAAAATAATGAATTATGTTACCGCAAAGAAAGCAGGCGACGACGACGATGACGATGACGACGCTGTACAATCTGACGCGGTGCGGCGACGGAGTCCGCCACAACCCGAGACACGACCCGTCGACCCGAGACGCTTGGTGTCCGATAGATCGAGTGGCTCTGAGCTACAGGCCAACGACTTAAATTCACGGTAGCCCAGGGCGGAGCTAGGTTGGACCATGGTTAAACAACCGGACCTAGCTATTAACTTTGGAACTTAATTACTACTGAAATACAACGAATTAGATTCTGGGAATGAAGATTAAGGAAGACTGAGACACAGGTGACAACATATGCGAAACATATGCTAATTTATTCGGAAGAAAATTTGTATTTAGAATTTATAAAAATGGGCGTTGTCATATCCTGTTCATAGCATTAACGAGCCCGACCGCCTACCGTTTTGACCAGAAACAGACTCGTGTTACCGGAGGTGATGCAACGAATTTTCTCTGGGCGGCCGAGCCGAGAATCAGTGTAATTTACGAGCCCACGTGATCAACCAGAACGGTGAACCAGGATGGGAAGACAATTAGGATGACAGTTGCGCCTCCCATCGCTGCCGGTTGAGCACGGGGATTTACACGCATGTACGCAAGTGTGGTTANTTGTAAAAATGAACTAGTAAGTAACAACGTTATGCAGAGCTGCATAACACTGGTTTACCCATGGCACCATACCTTTACGCACCACACCTCCAGCAGAATAAATCCACCAACGCGCAGTTGCCTGCACACTTGTAGATATTGACGTAACCCTGCGGCAGATGTTTCAGGCACTTGGAAGGCAGCAGTGGACCCAATTGCTCTTCCCAGCTATGTTCAACAGGTTCCAGCCTTGCCACAGCTTTTTCGCCTGACATGAGCTGCAGATGGCAAGCCTGGTATACCGGAAATGCTCCCCCGTAGATGTGACCTCTAATGACAATACTAGTATGGGAAGTGCAACTATTCCAGAACTGGCACTCCTATGATTTTCCACNCTTAACTGGTCAAATGTTTTTGCAGCTGTAGTTGATCTGGCTCCTGCCCAAAAGCCCCANACATGTATCAAGTACTTCTANGCAAGTGCTATNTTTTCTNTGATAATAATGTGCCCTTNTCTGCACAGTTTATCAAGTACTGTTCAGNCNCTTTGCCCATTTTGCCCACGCAGTCGTCTCCAGTTAAAATATGTGCTTTAATAACTGCTTTGGCCAACGGTTTTCCAAGGCGAGATGCCGCTTCATGCACTGGAAACATGCAACGCTTTTTACCAGTGTAGTACAGCTGCCACAGCTCTTTCAGCTCCAGTGCTGGAAAATGTAGGGTGTAATGTAGCAGTAATGTGAATGGCTGTGTCGTTGCACAACTTCACAGAAACTGCCCACTCC
>JGI26658J51805_10000277_pt1 | contig 8175 bp, 6 predicted proteins | sample WorMetHERISLAND2_3_FD_51805 | JGI IMG/M metagenome (IMG submission 51805)
CGCTGTACGGCTGTAGGCCTACTGCCATTGCTGCGAGAGTAATTTCGGCTATTCAAATTGATTTTGCAATCGAAATTGCGGCGCCGGGCGGCCTCACGTCGGGCTCTGCCCTGCCCATCTAGTAAATTTTAATAGAAACTTTAATTTATCGTCAGTATTGTAGCACTAGCAGTAGCAGCGACGGCGACGCACTGATTGAATTTGAATAGGTAGGAATCAGGGAGGGTGGAAGTAGGGAGGGTTCACAGGGGCTAAAATGTGTAATAACTTAATTTCTTACTCTGGACTCATTTTAGATACCGCCTCCTAGCGGCGTGTGTACTACACTATTTTTATAAATATTCTATTGTTTACGTTTGATTGTGATGTAGTAATTTTGACATTATTGAGCGTATAATAGCTACAGAAAGTTATGTAGGTACATTTAGATGGACGATCGCATTATCTGTGCACAAGCGTATGGAGGATTAGTGATAGTTGATTTCCAGCGAGATGCGGTGCGAATCGATGCTGCGATAGAAGTGGGAATTTCACTTGTCAGTAATTGCGTTATATAGCTATATCATGCGCATAACTGACACTGGATGCTTCCCACTTCTGTCAGACAACGAATGATGTGTATGAATTCACCGNTGCCACCATTGACAAGAAATCACAGGTGACAATGTAGGCACAGGCCTTTGGCCATATGATTCTGGTCCGCCATCGCTAAGGTCCTAACCCTAACCCTAGGCACGNCGGCCCCCGGCCATATAACGCCTATTCACACATTACACACTACACTCTGTTTCCGGTACCAGTTCTTTGACAAAGTGCACCTTAAACGTATCAATAGTATGCGCTCGCCATCTGTCCGGGCTTTAGCCCCCCCCCCCAACTGAAAATTCCTGGCGCTGCCACTGTCGGCGACTCATCGCCCTTACATAGTTTTATAAACTTGTAAGTTTTTTTAACACAATGGAACTGTGTGAAGCAATGTATTTTGTTTAACGTATTTCCGCATGTTTCTAGCCCACTTGGATCCAACGAGGATGTTGTATGCATCAATAGTACGCAGTGTATGTGTACAAGTGAAGTGTCTATACACACAGCCAGCCGTAGAATTAGGGTTAGGGTTAGCAATAGCTAGCCGTTTAACACTTTCCAACAGAAGTGTGCACACTGCACATGGTCGGCCGTTTGTATAGCATCGTTCATGTATAAATGTATGTGTATGAGGTTTATATGGTAATTGTTTGAGGTTTGTCATTGTATTATTTTGTGCTACCGGTGATGATGACCAGTATGCAAACTAAATCTAATCTTGACCGTAAGCTGAACCTAATGCTAACCGTAACCCAAGACTGTACAGGGTGGACCAAAAAAGAAAACCAGTGTAGTCTACACATAACTAGGGATGTGACAGAGCCAGCCAATATTCGCATCCGTCATGTGCAAAATCCGTCGGATTCGGATGTGGATTTGTTGCGTGAACAAAATTACCAGCTGTTATAGCCTCTGCCGTTCAACTTAGTTACTTAAATTAAACAGTTTCAAATGAACTAGTAGTGAACAATTGTAATACCGTAAAACTTCTAACAGAAACCCCCGGCTTTTATTAGAGACCCGGCTTCTATTTAAACATTGCCAATTTGCCATTTTAAACTTTCTGTATATAGTGTGCGTGATTGTATATATACTATAAAAACCTTTGCTTACCGTGTGCTTAGTTATACTTATTCTATGACGTATTCAAATGGTTTTGGCATAATTATTCCAGACAAAATGACTATTAGTGTCACAAGTTGGCACCATATGGACACCCAGTTTGTACTGGACACCCGTCTATTGGAGACCCGGCTTCTAATTGAGACTGACAATTTTGAATTTCTGTTGTTGCATAGCACAGTGTGACAATAAAATTAAGTAAAAATTATAATGATTTGAGCACATTAGACATATTACACAGTATGCGTTATATAAATTTAAGACTTACTTACTTAAAAGCTTTTAGAAGAATAAAATACTTTATTATTAGTGGCACAAGGAACAAAATTGCACTGTAGTTAGTTGGGTTTTTTTGGTGGGTTTTATTGACGGGTTTTTTTACGTGGGTCCACCCAAAAAACTGGTGGGTTTTTTGGGTATGTACCCAGGTGTCTGAACCAGGGAGGGTGGTCTAAACCCTGATCTGAACTGTACTTTGTCATTGTCAATATGCACCTTTTATTTTACACTGTAGTGCAAGTACACAAATCATATGCGGTAGGTTTATAGATTTATTATGCATTTGACAAATGCACAAACATATAACATATAACANTCTTTACTGCAAGCACAACAACCTGCTGCAATCAACGTGTACAATAGTACATAAAGAACCAGCTAGATTTACCAACAATGCCATAACTTAATTAATTAATAAAAACNTAAACAACAAACGAACGCATAATTTAAACAACTGATCAACTTACACACATAGGCGTACGAGACGGGGGGCATGGGGGCATGTGCCCCCATAATTTGGGAAAATATTTTTGGGCAATTATTATGAAAAATTTGGGCATTTTTGGGGCAAAAAATAGTGTAAAATTTGGGAATTTTGTTAATTTTTCGGGTAAGAATCTTGTAAAATTCGGGCATTTTGTTAATTTTTCATACATATTTTTTATCTGGCAAAAATGTCGTGCCCCCTAAAGTTGACTTGAGCTCCTACGCCTATGCTCATACGTGTTAAATATTNACATTTTCAACTCTCTTGCATTCAAGAGACATTAACCACTCGGCTATACCTTCACCTTACATAAGTGTATTATATTACATATATGTACGTATAAAGTGATTTGTTTTCCTATTTCATATATTACTTTGATTACTGTAATTAATTAAATAAATAAAACAAATAAATAAATACACAAACAAATTGTACTTGTAGTTTTCAAGAAATCACAATAACTGGAATGATAGGGTTGTACCATTGCAAGAGTAGCATGACAATAGTTCATTAAATGTACAATTATAGGCCTAATGCAAACAGCATGATGTGCTAACTTACTATGCCCAATAGGCGAGCTACAACAGCGTATGCTGCCATGCAACAAGTCTCAGAATAGGCCTAATGGTATTCTGGTAATGCAAGTATGGACGATAAATACAATAATTCAATGCCATTCTACAAATTTATCAAACACTGGCAAACAGTAACAGATCAAAGGAAGCACTGAACTGCGGTTACACTTAACAATGCGTCAAACCTATCGGGATATCGTGCTATCGGGCCGCTATTGGGCTATTACTGGAACTATTTGTGTGGGGTATTGAGTCGTTTAGGGTCAGGTATGGCATCATGGATCGTTTAGGGTTCAGTTAGGGTTAGTGTTAGCATTCCTATCGGGCTCTCAAGCGTCAGAGTTAGGGTTAGAATAGTCCGATACGAGTCCGATACCCCAATAGTGGTCCTATAGCCCAATAGGTTCGATTCATTGTTAAGTGTAACCCACTGAACTGTATTGCCTGTATAGCAGCTGGCAGCATTGTTGACGCCAATAGTTTTATCACTGGCGTAGTGTTCTGTGACACTGAAAATTTTCAGCCAAATCCGGCTCCGGCAGGATTTCAGTTCCTAAATCTGGCCACGCCCGGCTCCGGCCGTATTTGAAAAAGTCAAATCCGATGCATCCCTAGTAATGAGCCAATCAACCGATCAACAAATTTGTGTGATTATAACACCGCCTGGCTAAGATATTAATGATAAAATTGCATGAAAAATTTTACAATGTGTTCTACACACGGCCAGTGTATGACTCGTAAAGTGTCTGAAGACCATTGCAAAAAATTACCAACAAATGGAAATAAGTCCCATAACTAGCAACTACAATCATAATGCATAATGTGCACTGGCTTAATTAGACCCATAGTACAGCGACACAATTATAATAATTAATTTCAGTGATAATGGCATTACACGATTAAACAAATTAATCGCTGAACAGCCCTAGTGTTAGCTAAAGAACTGGAAGCTAATACCGAAACATAATGGCCGGCTTAGCCAGCTTCCGGGAGGCTGTAATATACTTACACAGTAACCATGACCAATGAATTAAATATAAAAAAAACACATAGACTGTGTGCACCACTGCTGCAAAATTATCCAGCTGGTTGATTTTGTCAACTTGGCATCCTCCTCAGTGCCTGCTGAGCGCATGTTTAGAACCACTGGACTCTTGTCAAATGACAAGTTGTTACGCATCAAAATAAATAAACTTATGGCAGCTAACAAACAGTACATAACTTGGTGCAGTACAGCAGCGCAAACCACATTAGACCAATAGCACACAATATACTGCTTAAAAGGACGTTTAAAATACTCCATAATATACATCATATAGGCCTCCTAGCTAAGCTTGTGACAAACTGCAGACCACTGCACTCAGATAGCCTATATCAACAATGATGTCGGTTAAGACAACTGGTAGTGAGCCATCAGACTGCACTGCGCTACCAACTTTACCGCCATCAGTCAAGTCAACCAGCAGCTGTGTTGACACATCACGAACATCAGACTGTGGTATGCTGCCATCTGTGCCACCACGCAGGTTATAGTGTCGAGGGAGTGCTACATAATCTCTACAAAGTTGACTACAGTTAGCCATTAGCACACACATAGTGCTTTGAAATTGAAAAAAAAATCATTTTAATTTTTAAATCAATGATAGCTTGCTTTACCTCAACAAATTGGTCAACTTAACATACCTGCATGTCACTTAAATGATATATGGTACTATACAACTCTTCTGTAGATTAACATTTACCTAACAGTAAGGTATATTTGTGACACATATTATGCTTTCTACAGCACAGAAGTTGGTGGTGTAGCATAGTGGTTAGTCAGGTTAGACCACCGGTCCTGGCTGGCGAACTGATGTCTGGTCATGTAACCATTATGTGGGTAAAGCGTCCGCTACCAGTCAACCAACATGGCCAACTCAGCCAGCCATCCTTCAATTGGTGCCACTTTTGATGACCTTGAAGTACATTTAAAGGTCATTTCAGCCTAGATTGTCATTTTCACATCCATTTCAGCAATCTTTGGCAGGCTTTCGCATCGCGTGGTCTCCCAGCAATAGCTGAGCTTCTTGTTTACTCACCCGACAGCTATAAAATAAGAAAGGGACATTAGTACTTAGACATATAAAAGTAAAACCTTAAAACCTTCTGCATCTTTCTGGTACTACTTGATCGTCGTACTCAGTCCATCCGCACTGTGCTGGATATGGCAAGTGATTAAGTTAGTACTGTGTTGCCTAGGGATATTAGTTTGCAGTAAATTAAATAAATTAAATAACGAATATTACAAGTTAATTAGAATAGCTCGTATAGTGTAACATAGCTGTAGATTTAATCCCGTTTCCTTATGTAATCGCTAAAATATAACAAATGGAATGTGTTTTCCGCAAAGAAATTAATGTAAATTTTGCGTTTNAACGCCGGTAAATTATCAGAAAACCAATTTAATCTTCGATGCAATTAAATTAAAGATGCATTACTTTAGATGCCTTGCGGTTTTTTCTGCCACTTGCCTGGAGAGGTGTATCACGTGAAAAGAATTTTGATGCTGCATGCAAGCGCATCACCAAGAAGAGGTGTTTCATGTGTTTTACAGCCACAGGACATACGGACAACTGAGTTCCAACCTCTGTGTCCATTTTGTAACCTAGTCGCCGACAAACACCAGTACAGTGGTAAATGTGATTAATTTCTTTGCGGAAAACACATTCCATTTCTTTCACGAACGTCACAAGTTGCTTGCTTGGGCATTTCAGGCCACCGAAATCACCTATTTCCCTAAGGAGTGCTTTGTGGTACATAAAAGTCTGTGATTGCAATTCAAACATACCACTGTTGGACTGCAAGTTATACGATGAACAGTTATCATCAGAACAGTTATGATTTTCAAAAATTTTTTTAATTAAGTAGCCACTTATGTAACTGATAATGTTATCATCAGCAACATCCGACTGTGCCTGTAGCATGTCTTCTGGCACTATACACAGTTGCTTGTGTGTTGTGGTCTGTGGCTCAGAATCACATGTCATATCCAGCACAGTAGGGATGGACGGAGTTTGCTCGGTCTTTTTACATGAAAGGTCCATTATGTCAGCCAGCAGTATATCTTTGTCGGCTGCACAGTTGGCCGTCTTCGGTACCACCAGTAATGACTTGACAGCACACTGGCGAAATGCCTGCCCAAACTGTTCAGCATTTGGATTGTCTCGGCACCCACCCGCTTGACGAATGACAGAAAAAAAATTCTCTAAGCAATCCTGGTTGAGTCTGCTTGTCATCAGGAACTTAAAACCATGGTGCGTGTTCAGATTTGTCCACAGATGAATTATTGCTGAGATGGAGAGTTTTAAGCCATGTATGCATGGAGGTGATGAACGTGCCCCAATCACTTTCCATGTATTAATCCACTCCAAAGCATTGTGCAGAAAAGTAAGATGTACTGATGTCGGTGAAAGTGCATTTTTATGTGGCTTAGTTTTGCTGGCATACTGAGACCTGGAATTGAAACAGTCAATCAAGTTGTCCATTGTCTCTAGAAATTTTGCAGTGTCGGATGCATCAGCTGGCAAAGCTTTCAAGGATACATATGTGTTAATTCCGGCAGCTACAGATTTGCTCAAAACTTGGACTGCATATGAAACCTTCATTTTTGAGAAACTGGTCATGTCCATGTGGCGTATTGTGAGTTTTGGGCACAANCGAAGTGGCTGTTTTGAGTCAAAATCATAAAATTGTCGTATGTGATGCCAGTCCACACAATGCCCGTCTTCCCCAATTTGAAAAACATACTTCAGCAAATTATTCCTGACACTTTTGAACAAATGTGGTGGATCAAACATAGCAAAAATTTTGCCAGATTCATGTTCGAAATACGGGTGTTCTACAGTTATACCCAACTGAGAAAAGAGCGCTCGGTTATTTGATCCCTGGTCACAGACAATTACTTTAACATGTCCTCCAGCTTCTTTAACCAACTCAATGCTCTCTGTGACAATATGTTGCAACATAACAGACTTCGTTCCACCAGCAGCAAAACAGTAGCCTAGAGCCTGTTTCCAATTTGAAGTGAGTCCCCGAATCATTACAACAAGTGCCTGATTTGCTAGGCCCTTCCCTCTACAGCCATCGCCATAGTCTTCTAAACCAACAAAACAGTCATTCACACAGTCGTAACGTAAACCAGTTTTGATTGACATTTCGTCAAAACTNAGACTGCATAGCTTACTTATTTCACTCATGTGTGCAAACTTTTTTTTAAGAATCTGCAAAATTTGTTTAGAGATGCCAGGATAAACATTAATATTGTGCATCCAACGACGCAATGACGAGACTGAAGGTAACTGAAAAAGGCGAGACAGAAATCTGTATTGTTTTGAACCGTGATAGTATATTGATAATGCCACTAACTTGTCTTGCTGGGACCAGCGCATATTTTGTTTTCTGTTGTTACAAAATGCTTTCAGCTGTGAGCGAAAAAAATTCAATGTCAAGTCTGGCAAAAACTCACGTGCCTGCTCCACTATCTTATTTATTTTAGCATTATTTCCTTTTGCAGCCACGAATGCATCTGAGTTCTTAGCACGGTGCATTTGCACACGTGTATGTTTAACTTTTGCTTCCAGGATGNCCTTAGTTTTCCTGGCACGGTGTGCCTGCACTCGTAGCTTGTTGACAATCTGTCGCAGGCGCTGTTTGCGAGGAGTGTCCGCAGCACTCCCTCGACACTGTGACCTGTGTGGTGAAACAGATGGCAGCATACCACAGTCTGATGGTCGTGGCATGTCAATACAGCTGCTGGTTGACGTGACTGATGGCGGTAAAGTTGGCAGTACGGAACAGTCTGACAGCTCACTACCAGTTGACTCAACTGACGTCTGTTTGCTGTATTCATGGTGGATCAGTGCTGGGGTGATTTCGCGTGTTGATGAACTGCTACTCTGTGATTCTGCAGAATAAAACAAACATACCAAAAACTACTCACTTGGTGCTGTTGCAACAAATTTCATTGAAATACAATAATACATTCACAGNAAATTGTGAGCAATTTTAATACAGATACACAGATATGTCACTGTCATAGAAAACAAGCATGAATGTACTCTAGACCCGGAAGGGATATGCACAACGGTT